>Ga0207068_1044_pt1 | contig 38422 bp, 38 predicted proteins | sample Alteio_BWMinCont_23_FD_153475 | JGI IMG/M metagenome (GOLD analysis project Ga0207068, IMG submission 153475) | Enriched cells from forest soil in Barre Woods Harvard Forest LTER site, Petersham, Massachusetts, United States -... | ecosystem: Environmental > Terrestrial > Soil > Temperate forest >... | reverse complement strand
ATGCTTTACAGTTCAACGAAGAAAATGGTGAAGTTTGCCCCGCTAACTGGAGTAAGGGCAAAGAAGGAATGAAAGCCAGCCATACCGGCGTAGCTGATTACCTGTCTAAACACTAAGGATTTTTCAAATGATTTCAGGATCCGGAGATTTTCTTCCGGATCCTTTTCATTTAGGGTAAGTGCCTAATAAGCCATAAATCCCAGGGCCTGTTTCTTCAGGAGATTCACCAGCACTTCTCCTCCAAGTTCACCGTGTTTATTGCCCATAGAAAGGATCTGAGACAGCGTTACAAACTGGTGGTATACATTGACTCCCATATAATGAAAGCAATTCGTTTGGTGATCCATCCCTCGGACGTTCCCTCCACGACCTGCTGCCACCCCAACCATTGCCACTTTTTTGCCCCGAAAAGGGTCAGGTGTAACGGCATCTACGAAGGCATTGAAGATTCCGGGCATTCCCCCATTGTATTCCGGGGCAACCAGGATGAATTTCCTTGCGGGTGAGATGTATAAGTCGACAATTTGTTGAAATCTTTCAGTGCGGGACCCGAAGGAGTTGGTGAAAATAAAGTCATGCGGGAGATCGGTGAGAGAAAGGAGTTTGGCTTCAATACCCTGATCCTGCAAGATTTGAAGGTAAATATGGGCCACTTTCAGAGAATTGCTGCCTGGCCGGTGTGTAGCTGAAATGATCGTATACATGATTAACAGAATTTTGTTTAAAAGTAAGCAGGGTGGGAATCTGTCATTTTTCCTTTTTACTTAATTTTAGATGCGGTAAACTTAAGAAAAGATTTGTTTTAATATGAAGATTACCTATTTCGGACATTCCTGTTTTGGAGTGGAGATAAACGGGAAACACTTGCTTTTTGATCCCTTTATTACACCCAATCCACTTGCAAAAGACATTCATAGTGATTCGATTAAGGCCGATTATATCTTGATTTCTCATGGGCACGAAGATCATATTGCAGATGCCGTAAGCATTGCAAAACGTACTGGGGCCAAGGTCATTGCATGTTATGAAATACATACCTGGCTGCAGAAGCAAGGGATTGAGAACACTCACCCCATGAACACAGGAGGAAAGTGGATATTTGATTTCGGCAAGGTGAAATGTGTTTCTGCCCAACATTCCAGCAGTCTGCCTGATGGCACCTACGCTGGAAATCCAATGGGGTTTGTGATTGAAAGCAATTCGGGGAATTTTTATTATGCCGGAGATACCGCATTAACATACGATATGAAGCTGATCGGAGAATACCGTAAACTTGACTTTGCCTTCCTTCCTATCGGCGATAATTTTACCATGGGAGTTGATAATGCAATAATTGCCTCCGATTTTATTCAATGCCGGGATATCATTGGGATGCATTTCGACACCTTTGGATATATTAAAGTGGATCATGAGGAAGCCCGGAAAAAATTTGAACGTGCTGGATTAAAGCTTAACCTGATGAAGATCGGGGAATCAGTGGAAAAATAATAATTTCACCATCTTTTAAAGTATACCTTAACAAACAGAAGATACCATGGGAAAAATCATCGCAATCGCTAACCAAAAAGGAGGAGTAGGTAAAACTACTACTGCCATTAACCTTGCAGCTGGTTTTGCTGTTCTCGAACACAAAACACTTCTGGTAGATGCCGATCCCCAGGCGAACTCAACTTCTGGTGTTGGCTTTGACCCCAAGAATATTAAAACTGGAATCTATGAGTGTATCATTGATGGACGTGATCCAAAAGATGTGATCCTGCAGACCAGCACTCCGAACATGGATCTTCTACCTGCACATATCGACCTCGTAGGTGCGGAGATAGAGATGATCAACCTTCCCAACCGGGAAAAGATGATGAAACATGCTCTGAGCAAGATTAAAGATGATTATGATTTCATCGTTATTGACTGCTCCCCTTCTTTGGGCCTCATCACTCTTAACGCACTCTCTGCAGCCGACTCCCTCATCATTCCTGTTCAGTGTGAATATTTTGCACTTGAAGGGCTCGGAAAGCTCCTGAATACGATTAAAATCGTGCAGTCACGCCTCAACCCGGACCTCGCCATTGAAGGCATATTGCTCACGATGTATGATATCAGGCTCCGGTTGAGCAATCAGGTCGTGGAAGAAGTAAAGACCCATTTCCAGTCCATGGTTTTTGATACCATCATTCAACGGAATACCAAACTGGGAGAAGCTCCAAGCTTTGGAGAGACCATTATTATGCATGATGCCACCAGCAAAGGAGCCATAAATTACCTGAACCTGGCCCGTGAAATTCTCCAGAAGAATGAGATGACCCGGATGACGGATGCTGAAAAAATAATCAACACCATCGGAGATAACTAGTTCAAAAAGACCAAGTCATGCCTCCGAATATCTACCTTTAAATAAGTAAGGTATTCGGAGGCTTTTTTTCCAGCCTTCTCACCTCTTTAAGGGGATAATTCACTACCTTCGCTTTCCGGTAAGAGCCTGATTTAATATTAGATTCAGCCAGGGATTCCTTGCAATATCATTCAAACTTATTCGTTATTCAACCTGTAATGACTTTAAAAAGAAACGCTCTGGGCCGCGGCTTAGGAGCTCTGCTGGAAAGCTCCAATACGGATATCACATCCAAATCCAAAACCGATTCAGAAGACCTGGTTCTTGCTGGCTCCATCTCCAATCTATCTATCAAACAGATTGAAGCCAACCCCTTTAACCCCCGAACGAACTTTGAAATCAATGCGCTTAATGAACTGATTGCTTCCATCAAACTGCATGGAATCATTCAGCCCGTTACGGTCCGCAAGATGGGTTACGATAAATATCAGCTGATTTCAGGAGAAAGACGTTTCAAAGCGGCAACTTCCGCTGGATTAACACATATTCCTGCATTCATCCGTGTAGCGAACGATCAGAGCATGCTGGAGATGGCTCTCGTGGAAAACATACAACGGGAAGACCTGGATGCAATTGAGGTGGCCATCAGTTATCAGCGACTGATTGATGAATGCAATCTCAACCAGGAGCAACTCAGCGAAAAGGTTAGTAAGACCCGTTCTGCTGTTTCTAATTTCCTTCGCCTGCTCAAGCTTCCAGCCGATATTCAGGCCGGCATCCGAAGCAGGGATATCAGCATGGGCCATGCAAGAGCTCTCGTTAGTATAGAAGACGAGGCCACCCAACTCAAGATTTTCAATGATATTGTCTCTCATCAGCTCTCTGTCAGACAGACGGAAGAAATGGTAAGAGGAAATACCCCGCAGACCTCTTCCCATAAAAAGGCAAAAGGCAAAACCAAGAAACGGTTTATACTGTCGGTCGAAGAACGCCGGACGCTCGAAGAAGTGAGCAACATACTCGGAACAACAGTAGAGTTAAAGAGGCAGGCAGACGGGGCCGGGAAACTTCTCATCCACTTCAACTCCGAAGCCGATCTCCAACGAATACTGAAAAGCATTGAGCACTGATCTTCGACAATATTTCAGCAGGACCACTGCAAGTCCGAAGATTTTTGTCTGCTTAGCAATTCTTCCGTTTCTTTTCCTTCAGTCGGCCCAGGGTCAAACAGACAGCAGTTCTCATACTGTCCAGGTTGATCCCAAGGCAAAGGAAGCAACACAAAAACCACTCTTATTCGCGAAACCTCATTCGCCTAAAAAAGCAGCACTCTACTCGGCTCTGATACCAGGCTTGGGGCAGGGTTTTAATCATAAGTACTGGAAAATTTCTGTTATTTATGCCGCCGGAGTTGGACTTGGTTACTTTTTCTATTTCGAAGAAAACAAATTCGCCTATTTTACAGATGCTTATCACCAAAGCGTTGCCGGCAATTTAAACCGGATCCCGCTCAGCATTCAAGGATATAGTACCGAGCAACTTCTGGAAGAAAAGGGTTATTATAACCGGTATAGGGATCTTGCCTTCATAGGCTGCGCTGCCCTTTATCTTCTGAATGTGGTAGATGCTGCCGTGGATGCACATCTATACCATTTCAAGGATTTCATGAGTGATGACCTTAGTCTTCGGATCAGGCCTTCATGCCTGCCTGTTATCGGGAGCACCCTTCCGGCTCCGGGCTTACGGCTAAGCTTCTCGATGGAAGGGCGCAAGCACGCGGAAGGAGCTCGGTAGTGAAGAAGTTATTTTAGTACCTTCGTTAACCAAATTATCAGGTGATCCTTATTTATGAAAATAGCATTGATCGGTTACGGTAAAATGGGGAAGGAAATCGAGTCAATCGCTATCGGGAGGGGCCATGAGATCATCCTTAAAGTTGGAGCTCAGCAGTCAAAATCCATTTCCACGGAAATACTCCGACAAGCAGATGCAGCCATTGAATTCTCTTCACCGGAGTGTGCTTATTCAAATATTATGAACTGCTTTCAGGCAGGTGTTCCTGTAGTTTGCGGTACCACCGGCTGGCTTCACCGCCTGGAAGAAGTGAAAACAGCTTGCCATAGATCCGAAAATGCTTTCTTCTATGCTTCCAACTTCAGTATCGGGGTGAATATCTTCTTCGAGCTCAATCTGTACTTGGCAAAAATCATGAACGCCTACGGTGAATATGAGCCTCTGCTTGAAGAAATCCATCATATCCATAAAAAAGATTCGCCCAGCGGAACGGGGATAACCATTGCGGAAGGCATCATCCGGGAACTCAACAGAAAAAATGAATGGAAAGAAGGAAGCACACATTCACCCTCAGTGCTTGCCATTCATAGCAAACGGGAAGGAGAAGTTCCGGGCACACACAAAGTTATTTACCGTTCAGATGTAGACGATATTGAAATCACCCACACTGCTCACAACCGTAAAGGTTTTGCATTGGGTGCCGTGCATGCCGCGGAATGGATACAAGGCAAAAAAGGAACCTTCGGAATGAATGATATGTTGGGCTTCGGCAAACAATAATTAAAGACTTCATCAGACTAATCAGCATTACTATGCAACCTATTCAGTATTTTTTAATTACCAGTATCATTCTTGTTTTCGCGGGTCTCTACAAGATTTTCGAGAAAGCCGGAGAGCAAGGCTGGAAAGCATTCATACCTGTTTACCATTTCGTGGTCTGGCTCAAAATTCTGAGAAAGCCCTGGTGGTGGATCTTCCTGATCCTGGTTCCTACTATCTCCTGGATAATGCTCTTCATTCTGTTTGTTGAAACAGCAAAGGCCTTCGGAAAACGGAAAATTACAGACCATATTGTAGCCCTGGTGGCTTACTTTGTTTATCTGCCATGGCTCGGGTTCAGCAAAGACAATATCTGGAGCGGACCACCGGATACCAGTAAGGAAAAGAAATCAATTTGGCGGGAATGGGGAGAAGCAGCCTTATTTGCAGTCGTTGCTGCCACCATCATCCGTACTTTCTTCTTTGAAGCCTTCACCATCCCTACTTCTTCACTGGAGAAATCTTTGATGATCGGCGATTATTTGTTCGTAAGCAAAATCAGTTATGGAGCCAAGGTACCCAACACTCCCCTCTCCTTCCCTTTTGCTCATAACCTGATGCCTTTATCAGAACGTACTCAAAGCTTCGTGAACTGGGTTAAACTTCCCAATTTCCGTTTTCCCGGACTTGGCAAAGTGGAACGTAATGATTATGTGGTTTTCAACTGGCCTGAAGGCGATACGGTGGAGCTGAATCACAAAAATGAAAGCTACTACGCCCTTTGCAGAAGAAATGGAAGAGACAAGGTATTTGATCCGCTTGCAATAGATGTGAACGATCATCGTCCGATGGGGGATATTGTGGTCCGGCCGGTTGACAAGCTCGATAACTATGTGAAACGTTGCGTTGTACTTCCGGGGGATCAGTTTGAGATCAAGAATAAAACGCTGATCATCAATGGCCAGCCTGCCTATGTCCCTCCAAATCTGCAATACAGCTATATCATCAATAACGACAGTCTCAACCTCTACGACAGACATGGCGGGGAGACCGTTCCTACAAAACTGGCTTCGCAACTGGATATTACCGATGAGCCTCGTTGGTTTGACCCGGGAAATACAGCTGAACCCAGAGCCCTTGTAAATCTGACCGCTTCGGATGTAAATATACTCAGTCAGATGGTCAGCAAAAAAAGCCTGATTGAACTTTGCGATTCCGGCTACTACGCACAGAGGGACGCTGATATTTTTCCTCACTCCATTCATTATAAATGGACGAAAGATAACTATGGCCCCCTCCTAGCTCCAAAAGAAGGGAGCACCACCCCACTCGATACCATTAACATTGCCATATACGAACGAATTATATCGGTATATGAAGGAAATAAACTGGAGAAAAAGAATGGAAGCATCTTTATCAATGGTAAGGAAGCCCACAGTTATACCTTCAAGCAGAACTATTATTTCATGATGGGAGATAACCGCCACAATTCCGCTGATTCCAGGTACTGGGGATTTGTTCCAGAAGATCATATTGTAGGAAAGCCTGTTTTCATATGGATGTCATTGAAAGAAAATGTGCCGTTCCTGAAAAAATTCAGGTGGAACCGTTTTTTCACCTTCGTTCATTATGACCATCTCTCTAAGCCTTTCCTGGCCTGGTTTCTGGTAATTGTTGCAGCCATTTATGGTTTTACAAAGTTCAGAAGCAGAAAAAAAGAAACCACTCCCGTAAAGGAGATCCTGAGCAAGGGTAAGAAGAACTGATAGACGACAAAACGCTTGGCCGATCCGGAACTTATTCCTTCAGCAAATCCCCATCCCCAGGGAGGGAAACACAGGAAGTCCCGATTAAGGGAATGGGCCGGCGCTATCTTTTATGCCTTTATCGTAGTTATCATTTTCAGAACTTTCTTTTTTGAGGCCTTTACTATTCCCTCTTCCTCCATGGAGAAATCCCTGCTCGAAGGGGATTATATTATTGTCAGCAAGCTTCATTACGGAGCCCGTTTACCGATAACTCCGCTTTCTATCCCTTTCTTCCATCAGCGCCTGACCGAAAACATTCGTTCATACCTGGATTGGATTACCCTGCCTTATTTCCGTTTCCCGGGATTTTCAGAGGTGCATCTGGGAGATGTGCTCGTATTCAATGCTCCTGCTGATCCTATGGAAAAAGATTTTCCTGTAGATGAGCGGACCTATTATATCAAACGCTGTATGGGACTGGCAGGTGACACCTTTGAAATAAAAAACTCCCTGGTTTACATCAACGGGAAAGCGATTCCTCCCCCTTCTGAAGCGGAAAATGAATACCTGGTCAAAACAGATACCAATGCACTCGATGAAGGAAAGCTGCATAACCTGCATATCTATGATGTAAACAGAATGTCCTCTCCTGGGCATTATCTGATTGAGATGACCCGCAACACCGCCGATTCCCTCCGAAGCTGGAAGAATGTTATATCTGTTGCCCCCAACACTCCTAAACATGGACAGAAGGATGAAGAACTTTTTCCCTATTCAAAGGATTTCAACTGGAACATCGACAATTTCGGACCCTTAATCATTCCAACCAAAGGCATGCAGGTGAATCTGACCACAGACTCCCTTCCACTTTATGGAAAGATCATAACCGATTATGAGCACAATAAACTGGAGATCCGGGCCGATTCTATATTCATCAATGGCAAATATGCAAAGACCTACACCTTCAAGATGAATTATTACTTCATGATGGGAGACAACCGGCATTACTCTCAGGACTCGAGGTACTGGGGATTTGTACCTGAAGATCATTTAGTAGGCAAGGCGGTATTGGTGCTCACTTCGATTGACAAACAAAACAAGAGGTGGAGATGGGAACGGCTGTTCACCAGAGTTAAGTAATGGTTCGACTTCGCTCACCATGACATTCGACTTCGCTCACCATGACATTCGGCTACGCTCACCATATCACATAGGGACACATGGAGGAGTATATATAAACATTTATGAAAAACCTTTCTGAATCCGATAAACTCCTTTTACCCTGTCTTTACTTCGGACCGGTTCAGTATTATTCGAAATTGGCATCAGGTGCTGAATGCATGGTGGAATTACATGAGCATTTCCCCAAACAAACCTACCGGAATCGCACGGTTATATTTGATTCTAACGGAGCGCTGAAATTAATTATTCCCCTTCAAAAGCATCCTGAGAAAACAGCTTTCAAGGATATTCGCATCTCCTACGACGCACCCTGGCAGAATCTCCATTGGCAATCCATAGAATCGGCATACCGGAGCTCTCCTTATTTTGAATATTTTGAAGATGACTTTGCCGGATTTTATAAGGGTCAGAAATATGTCTTCCTGCACGAATATAACCTTGCGATTCAGGAAGTTGTTCTGCGCCTTCTTAAGCTTAAACCCCGGATCAGTTACAGCACCGAATATTTCAGAGAGGTTTCGGGTGCAATAGACCTCCGTTCTGTCATAAGCCCCAAAAAATCCTATGAGGCTGATCCGGCATTCTGTCTAAAGCCTTACCCACAGGTTTTCGAACCAAAATATGGATTTCTACCTAATCTGAGCATAGCCGATCTGCTTTTTAATGAAGGACCGGCAGCCTTGAACTATCTGTAAAGTCAGGTGAAGCATGACAAGTTGTCCCAATTTGTGACACTAAGTGCCACTAATCGGGATAAGTGGTGCTAAACGCCTTCGGCGCCAAGCGCCACTAATCGGGATAAGCGGCGCTAAACGCCTTTGGCGCCAAGACCTGCTAATTGGCAAGCATTTTGATAAATTATGCGTAACTTTAGTATCTAAAATTCAAACACAAAATCCTTAATATTATGGCACTCGAAATCACAGATGCAAACTTTGAAGAAATGGTCACCAACGCAAAACAACCCGTATTGCTCGATTTCTGGGCTGAGTGGTGTGGTCCTTGCCGGATGGTGGGGCCTGTTGTAGAAGAGCTTTCAAAGGATTACAGCGGAAAAGCTGTTGTTGGAAAAGTTAATGTGGATGTCAATCCAAATATCTCTTTGAAGTTCGGGATTCGTAACATACCTACTATCCTCTTTTTCAAAGAAGGAAAAGTCGTAGACAAGCAGGTTGGTGCAGTTCCCAAATCCGTTCTTGCCGGTAAACTGGATGCGCAGTTAAAGTAAGATGCCCCTGAACGTAAATCAAAGGGAAATCCAACAATTCTCCCAGCTAGAACTTCTGGCCAGTCAGGTTGTGGAAGGATTTATCACGGGCTTGCATAAAAGTCCCTTTCATGGATTTTCCGTTGAATTTGCCGAACATCGTCTATACAATAAAGGAGAACCGACCAAACATATTGACTGGAAACTCTTTGGGCGAACCGACAAATTATTTGTCAAACGCTATGAAGAGGAGACCAACCTTCGATGTCAGCTGGTCATTGATGATTCTTCATCCATGTATTTCCCTGTTCCGGATGGAAAGAATAGCACTCCCAACAAAATAACCTTTTCAATCTATTGTGCCGCCGCCCTCATGTTGCTCCTCAAAAAGCAGCGTGATGCGGTTGGCTTGAGCATTTTCGGGGATAAGGTAGAAGTGAATACGGCAGCCAAATCCAGTTCCCTGCACCACAAGCTCCTGATGACAGAGCTTGAGAAGAGATTGGATCAGATTCCTGAACAGACCCAGCGTAAAACGATGGCTGTAGAGGCCCTGCATGAAATTGCGGAGAGTATTCACAAACGCTCGCTGGTTATGATCTTCAGTGATATGTTCGATTCCCGGACAAACCCGGAAGACCTTTTCTCTGCACTCCAGCATCTCAAACATAACAAACATGAAGTAATCCTTTTTCATGTGGTGGATAAGCGTAGGGAGATGGATTTTGAATTTGAAAACCGTCCTTACCGGTTTGTAGATATGGAAACAGGAGAAGAGCTAAAACTCAACCCCTCGGAGGTAAAAGGAAATTATGTCAAAGCCATACAGGATTTCAAAACCGAACTCAAACTGCATTGCGGGCAGTACCATATAGCTTATGTGGAAGCCGACATCAACGAAGGTTTTGAGCAGGTGCTCCTCCCCTATCTTCTTAAAAGAATGCGGATGAAATAGTCGCCTGGCCTATGTTCCGACCTGTTCACTACTTCATCCTTCTCTTGCTCGTACCCCTTATTTCTTTCGGGCAGAAAGACTCTTCTTTACCCGACTTGACGAACAAGATGCCTTTACTCAATGCCAGGCTCTATATTCAATGTCCTGCCGGATCTATCAATGTACCCAGGCCTCACGATGTGCTGAGTCTGCCTCCGAACGGAGATCAGGAGACCAGGATTACCTATGAAACAGAAATGGGCAAGCTGGTGATCTTTGCACAGGAAATGAATGCATTTTCAACTCCTCATCTGCTGGAAGAAGTCACCAAACTCTACACCTCTGAGGAGAGACCTGACTATCAGTTTAAGTGGACTACCACGGCAGATCACAATCCAGCGGTATTGACCACTCCATTGAAACGGGATTCGACCATGGAGGCCATCCTTATTAATTCCATGCTTGTACAAACCCGTGACAGCACACTCGTTCAGGTTGCAGCTTTTATCAATCCCAAAGCCTATCCGAATATAAATGCATTTCTGAGCCTTTCCGAAGCAATCCTGAAAAGCATCACGGAAGGCCCCCGTCAGATCTCATTCAAAGCAAGGAAGGAAACAGTGGCGGTGCTGGGAGGAATCTGTAGTCTGACTTTCGACTGTCCTTACGGGTTTATCATACTTCCTGAAAAAGGATTTGATTACAATACGTATCAGGTCAGAAAGCTGGAGCCTCTTGGCAATCATGCGCCTGGTGGAATTATTCTCTACACCGGCTTGCAACCTCATTTGCTGGCCCCCTCCTATCATTTCCTGGAAGGAAGTGAAAAGCTGCAAACCGATCTTTTTCTAGAAAAAGAGATCACCTGGAAAACCTATTCGGATGCCTCCCGCAGCATCTTCCTTCAGGAAGCGATCTATGATGCGGATGATTGTGGAGAGGGCCTTAAAATCCATATTGCCTTGATTGCTTCTTCCGAAAAAGAAATGCAGATGCTGGTGCCTATTGCCCATCAAATTTTATTCAGCAAATAGGAGCATTTATTATCTTTGATCAGGATATTCATGATGGTAGATCTTTTAAAAAAATATTTAACTGCAAAGACGGGGCTCTCCGAAGAGAAAGTGGAGCTCTGGAGCTCTGTGTTCAGTCCAAGAAAAGTAAGCAAGAACGAATATCTCTTACGTGAAGGGGAAGTTTGTCGATACTCCACCTTCGTTTGCAAGGGCTGCCTCCGGCTCTACTCTATTGATGGAAAAGGCCGTGAGCATATCATGCAGTTTGCCCCGGAAGAATGGTGGGTAGCTGATGCACAAAGCTTTTCGGATAATACCCCTTCTCTGTATTTTATTGATGCTTTGGAAGATTCAGAAGTGATGCAGATGGATCAGCCGGGTCAGGCTAAACTTCTTCAGTTTGTTCCTGAGTCGGCTTTATTCTATCAGAGCCTCATGCAAAAACGCCAGGCTGTAAGTCAGAGGAGGATTGCTACTTCTATGAGCGCTTCGGCAGAAGAGCGTTATCTGGATTTCATGAAGACCTATCCATCCTTCATCCAGCGTATTCCCCAGCATATGATTGCCTCTTACCTGGGTATCACTCCCGAATCCCTGAGCAGGATCCGTAAGTCGGTGGTGAGCAAGAAATAATCATCCTCTTCTTATCCTACATCAATGCATACCCTCTGCAAAGGGGATACCTTTGTCTTGTAATTATTCATCAGCCATGAAACTACAGGAACTAAAAAATCTCACGGATACATTCACCTCTTCGGACCCGCTTCCTGCCTTTTTTATAGGGCATGGAAACCCGATGAATGCTATTGAGGAGAATCCGTTTACGAAGAGCCTGCAGGAGATGGGAAAAAGCATCAGGCAAACGCCAAATGCGATTCTGGTAATTTCTGCACATTGGCTCACACGGGGAGGTACCTGGGTGAGCACCACCCCAAAACCGGAAACGATCTATGATTTCGGAGGCTTCCCGGCCGAGCTCTACAAAGTCAATTATCCTGCTCCGGGTTCTCCTGAATATGCAAGAGAACTAATGAATTTGATTCCGGAGGTAAAAGAAGATACTCAATGGGGACTCGACCACGGAGCCTGGGCCATTCTCAAACACCTTTACCCTGCAGCAGATATACCAGTCTTTGAAATGAGCATTGATTATGGAAAACCCATGCAGTATCATTTCGACTTATCAGCCAGATTAAAGAGCCTTAGGAATAAAGGGGTGTTGATTATCGGAAGCGGAAATATCGTACATAACCTCCGTATGTGGTTTGCCAAGCCCGGCCTTGAGCCTTATGACTGGGCGCTTGAATTTGATGAATGGGTAAAGGGCAGAATCAATGCCCGGGATTTCATAAGCCTGATTGAATACGAAAAACACGGTTCCTCCGCCAAGCTGTCCGTACCCACAGCCGACCATTATATACCTATGCTATATAGCCTTGCCTTGGCTGGCCCTGAGGAAGAGATCAAATTTACGTATGAAGAAGTCTTTACCTCTGCCAGTATGAGAGCATTCCGTATCGGTTAATTATTAGAACAAATCAGTCTGATTAAAAAACAAAAACAAAAAACAAAAACAATGGAAACACTAACCAAAACCAAATGGGGCATAGACAAAGCCCACAGTGAGATTCAATTCAAAGCCAGACATCTGATGATTACGACTGTTACCGTGGCCTTAAAAGATTACACTTCGGAAATTGAAACCGAAGGAGATGACTTTTCAAAAGCCAGTATTTCCTTCACCGGAGAACTGAAATCGGCTTCCTCTGGAAATGAACAACGCGATGGACACTTGCAAGGAGCAGATTTCTTTGACACTGCGAACCATCCAACACTCCGTTTCGTTTCTTCAGCTATGACGAAGGACTCTGAAAATGAATATACGCTGAAAGGAAAACTCACCCTCAAAGGGGTTACCAAAGAAGTTTCTTTCAAAGCAGAACTTACAGGAACCGTGAAAGACCCCTGGGGCAATACAAAAACCGGGTTTCATGTGACCGGAAAAATAAACCGTAAAGATTTCGGAATTTCTTTTAACGCCGTGAATGAAACAGGTGGCTTGCTGGTAGGAGAAGAGATCAAGCTCGATTCAGAATTGCAGCTTACCAAAAACTAATTTATAAAAGCAGGGGTTGAGTTCATCAACCCCTGCTTTTATTATAACTGTTTCCGGATTCCATCCTCAAAAGGCGTCCATATTCCTACCCTCACCCCTGCATTCTTCAGACCATTCCCGGTCCAGACATTACAAGTGTTAAACAGGCTATAACAGCCTTCGGCTTCATAGAAGGTATCCTGCATTCCATAGCTATGGCCATCGATATGCCAATAAGCCCCATTTCTTTTCTTGAATCCATGGATAATATAAGAGATCAGATGTTGGTATTGTTCCGGAGTAAGCACCAGCTTCTGAGTCCATTCATCCACTCTGGGCGTATTCGGATGGTAGGTGACATGCATCGCTGCTGAATCAAGGGCAAATGCTGCTTTGAATGCGGTTAAAAATGTTAAATCGCTCCAGGTAGGGGTGTAGAGATAAAATCCCCGGTCGCCCCAGCCTATAGCCACAAAGCGATAAGTGGTATCCACTTCTTGAAAATGCCGGCAGGGAAATTGGGTGAACCAATCCATCTGCTCCGTTTTCGCAGGGAGAACAAAGTCGGTATGAACCCCGTTTGATTCCAGATAGATCGCAATACCACTTACTGGTAGCTTGTAATCCTGATTGACTTTGAGATAGGGAAGCCAGAACGAGCACAAGAAATAGAGAATGACGAACGCAATAACGCCCAGGACGAAGCGTAGAATCAGTCTGAGTGTGTAAAGAAAATAAAACATAGGGATCAGAAATCTATTTTGTAATAGAAGATCGGCAGGAACCCCAGCTGATAGGTGTTGACAATGGGGTTGGTGGCATGATCCGCACCATCGCGATTATAGGTTTGAGCAAGTACATTCTTGTTATTGGTTACATTGACCAGATCCAGACCTATTTCATGGGTGAACTTCTTCGTATTCAGTTTCCAGTTTATTTTAGCATCGAGCCTGAAATAGTCTTTCAGCTGCAGGGTATTGGTCTGCGAGTCGATATATTGCACATCGTTGGATTTTCTGGAAGCGGCCGTATCAATAGGTGTGAACCGATGCCCTCCGGCGAGTGTGGCTTTTAAACCGAGACTGAGTACTTGTTTTTCATTCAGTTTGAATTCTTTACCTACGAGCAAGTTTGTGGCATAGTTTCCGTTGAAATCGGTATTCCTCACCACCCCATCACTTCCGGTATAGGTACTGTTAAAGAGAGAGCCCGTAAGCATAAAGAAGAACGATTTGCTGAAGAACTTTTCGACCGTTAGCTCCACCCCATAATTGTTACCGGTGCCTTTGTTAACGAGGGTGTCGGGGAAGAACCGACTGAAAGCACTTCCCTGGTTGAGCAGGGAAAAAGCAGAGCTTTTCTTTTCAATGGGAACCTGATCGAGGTATTCATAATAAGCCTCCGCTTTTATGTGCAGGCCTTTGGAAATATAATTATCATAAGAGAGCACAGCATGTTTGCTATGGATAAATCCTACATTCAGGTTATGGAGGTAGTAGTTACCGTTGGCATCACGTACATAATTTCCATTCGCATCCTCCTGGTGATAGAAATAGACATAGGTAGGCAGCATCTGACTGTGCATGCCCAGTCCCAATGCGATGCTTTGCTTAGGGGTGAGCGCATATTTCAATCCAAGGCGGGGTTCAAGCGATTTGCTTCCGTTTAGAGTCAGGTACTGCGCATGAAGCCCTGCATTGATGGTTAGGTTTTCAGATGGTTTATACTTAGCCTGCACGTATGGTTGCAGGAGCATATAGGAGGTTGTATTATCCCAACGGTTCTGCCATTTGTAATAGGTCTGGTTAAATGCGCTATCCAGGGTAGAGGTTCGATAGAGGTCATTCAGCATCCCGGCTTTCAGACTCAGCTTTGGATTGAATTTTTTATTCAGGAAGAAATTGAAGGAGTATTTCTGTTCACTGAACCGGAATCCCAGAATTGGAACGATAGAGTCTATGGTTTTAAAGACAGCAGGGTTTCGGTATACCACGTTATGTTCGGCATCTGATCCTGCCTCTGAAGCCGCCAGAGTCAGTTTAAAAAAAGCGGTATTGCTCAGCGACTTGGAATACGTCATCCCCACGATTCCTGTCTTTGATCCGAAGTGCTGATCCTCATTATCGGCTCCATAGAGGTCCTGGGCAGGAGTGGTGTATTGACTCACCATGATATCAATATGGCTCATCCCTCCTACCCCGAAAAAGGAAAGATCCCCTCCATGCTTGAAAGGGAAATTCAGTTTGAAGGACCCATCCTGATATTGAGGGATCGCATTGGTTCCGATATTGATATGGGCGGAAGAAAATAAGGCCAAGGATGAATAGCGGTAATTGGCCAGATAAGAAGCCCCGGAAGATTTGGAGATAGGCCCTTCTGCGGTCACTTCTGTTCCCAGAAAACCAAGCTGGGCGGTAACCTCATGCTCTTCGTTATTTCCGTTGCGCATCCTCAGATCAAAAACACCGGCGATACCGTTTCCATATTCAGCGGGGAAAGCACCGGTAAAGAAATCAGAGTTATCCAACATTTTATTGTTGAGCATACTCACCGGGCCACCGGTTGTTCCCGCCACTGCAAAATGGTTCGGGTTTGGGATATCTACCCCTTCAAGCCTCCAGAGCACACCCAGGGGAGAGTTTCCTCTGACCACGATATCATTTCTGGAATCATCTGCCCCTTGCACACCCGCATAGTTGGAGGCCATCCTTGCCGGGTCTCCTCTGCTCCCGGCATAACGTTCTGTTTCTTCTACCGAAAACTCTCTGGCACTCACGGTCGCCATTTCATTCCTTGCTTCACCCTGATGAGCACGGGCAGAGATCTCCACTTCGGAAATTTTGACGGCCGATTCTTCCATCTCTATATTCAGGATGACTTCCCTGGCTGAGTTCACATTAATTCCTCCGTAAACCACAGGCTGATAACCAACAAGATTGGCTTTGATGATGTATTTCCCAATAGGAATATCCGGGAGCCTGTAATTACCTTCGGCATCAGTAGTGGTGCCGGTAACTAAGGACGAGTCTTTAAAAAGTCTTACCGTAACAGAGAACATTCCTGATTTACTTTCTTTCTCCACCACCCGGCCTCGGATGGTCTGTTTGATCTCTGTCTGAGCGCTGGCTGTTCCGATAAATAAAAGGATGAATAAACTGAAGACTATTCTTTTCATGCGGTATAGAAAGGGGTTTTGAATAAATCAGGGTTAAAGATAATAATATATCGTCTCTCCGGATGAGCCCGAAAAGCCCTCTTCTTAAGAGCAGAATTAACGATTATTCAGAAGATTATTTTTTCTTCAGGAGGTCAATTTCCTTTTTCAATTCCAGGATGAGCTTTTGCTGCTCAATGATCTGGAGCTGGAGATTTTCTACCGCTTCGAGGGTTTCGAACGACATGCGCGTCATATCCACAGCCGATTGATTATCCTTTTGCTCCTGTACCGCAGAGGTCACCCAGGGAAGGTGGCCATTCAAGCGGATAAATTGTTCCGTTTCTTTGGTGCTGAAAGTTTTATAGGTCGGTTTAAATACAAAATCAGGTTTCGAATACAGCGTACCGTTTGCCACACCCCCGGCACCTCCATAATACACACTGCCCACCGCACGAATATCCCCGTTTACATCCAGCTTATAGGCAGGAGCAGTTCCTATTCCCACATTACCGGTAGCACCCTGGATCGTCATATTTTCTACAAAGCTCGCCGCATTTCCTGCATGAATCCAAAAGTTAACATCCTGGCCCGCCATCTGGATCAAAGCACCAGCCTGCCCACCGATCGGAAACTGCCAGGCACTACCATTGAACCAGGTATTATTACCCAAATGAAGATAGTTCGACCCTCCGCAGCTTAGCAGCGCAGTCCCCAGCTTGATGGCATTGTTCTGACCCACCTCCAATGCTGTGGAAGGAGTGGTAAGGCCGATACCCACATTCGTGCTTGCACCAGCCCCGTTGACCCCATTAATACTGCCCAGAACCATGGAATTGCTCGCGCCTACATAAGAATAAGATCCTATTGCAGTCGCATTCGTGAAACCGGTAGCACTAGGGTTAGACTCAAAACCCAAAAAAGTATTGTAGGTATCCGATCCGCAAAGAGATCCTGCATTGGAGCCTATAGCTGTATTATTTGAACCACTAATATCACTGGCGTTTCCGTTATTCATAGCATAATATCCCAGAGCGGTATTGAGGCTACCTGAGTTGATGGAGTAACCGGCGTTAATACCTACAGCTGTATTATTGGCTCCTGTGGCATACTCCAGGGCCTGCACTCCTACGGCAGTATTGTATCCTCCGGAAACACAGTTAGAGAGTGCATAAACACCCACTGCCGTATTTGCAATCCCGCTATTATTCACTACTCCGGCATCATATCCGAGAAACGTGCTGTAAATGGCAGTATTGGCAAGGCCAGCCTGAAAACCGAGGAAGGTACATTGACTGGCATTATCAATTAAACCCGACTTGATATTGTTCACTTTAAATTCAAGATCCGTATTATCGGTCGTACCTACAAAATTGGTACCCACAGTAGTACCGGCATTACCGGCAAGCATCCATGCCGATCCGGGGTTGAGCACATCGACCAGGTTAACCCACTGGTTGGGAGCAGCAGACGTACTCCAGTAATAATATCCCGTTCCTCCTCCACCGGTCGGAGCAGCATTGCTGTATACCAACAGACCATCCACCGGGGTGCCGGTAGCAGGAGCATAAACCGTGACGTTTGTTAGGGCAAGGCTTGGAATCAGAAGTCCGCTATTGGACGACACTACATCCAGCATGGAACAGTCGCGGGGTGTTGCGCCGGTACTGTTGATCCCTACATTCTGTGCAAATCCTTTTCCGGCCGACATTATTATCAGCAGGAAGAGAAAGGATAATCTGATCATTTTATTTTTATTCATGGGAATGATTTCTTTATAGTTCCGAATGTTTGCTTCGACGAAAAGCATATAAATGAATATACCTTTCCTTTTTTATTCGATCAGTTTTATGCTACAGAGGGAATTGAGTATCACTAATTTATGTCATTTTATGATAGGTTTTACAATTCGGACTCATTTTGATAATCTTTCACTCAAAAAACCCACCCCTGCAACCGAATTCGGTCAGAATCTATAAAAAGAAAGCCCTCGATTCAATGGGGCTTTCTTTTTTCGTAAGGATTGGAAAGAATCGGACTTCCTACTGGAAGGAATTTAAAATATCAAAGGCCTATTTGTCCTTATCCTTAGGTTCGATCTTCCCCACATTGCCGGAACCTTTCATAAAAATTTTAGGAAGTATGAATTGGGAAGCAACCCCACTGGCTACCAATCCAATACCCACATAGAGTTCTGTATGATTGGGTTGATACTGGGCATTCGGATCAGGTGGGGTTCCTTGTCCATAAAGATTATAATTAGTATTAGCGTTAGATTGGTTTTGAGTGAAGGTTTCTTCATTCCTATTATTGTCTAAAAAATCTTTACATACCAATACGAGGCCAGCTACTTCCAGGGTTAGGGCTATGACGAAGGGTATAATTCTTGCTCCTTTATTAATCCTGGTACTGTTGATATAGAATACATTGTCAATGACCACCAGATCTTTCGCTTGAAACGTTTTCTTGTCTGCTTTCTTTACATTATCAAGGTTCACTTTGTATTCTTTCTTTTCAAAATCACCTGTTTTCACATCGAACACCGCATATTCAAATCGATCGTTCATCTGAGCACGTGACTTCTTGGAGCCTCTGTTCTTTTTTTCAGCACCAATTTGAAATTGTGATCCGTAGGAGACATAATACTTGGTGTTGGAATGGATAGTGGAAACATCTTCAATATCCCACCCCCCGTAAGTAATTTTCCGGTCCAAGTTAGAGGCCCAGATCAGCTTACCGTCTTTTCCAAGGCGGAAGGCGGTTACGTTTTTCTTTTCGCAGTAGTAATTGGTATGGCAGTTTCCTTTACTATCGCAGGTAGTCACCTCATAGTTCCGCATGCGGGTACAAAACAGAACCAGGTCTTCGCCTACGGACTGCACATCCTCCACCACATAATCGGCCTGGATCGATTCATCATCCGATTTTTTCTTTTTCTCGTTTTTGGAAGATGCTTTAGCCTTCTTCTGATCTTCTTTATCATTGGCATATAACTTATCCATCTGGGCTTTGGTGAAATATGAAAAATTCACATTGTCCACATCCATCGTCTTATTATTGAGGATCCCATAAAGAATTCCATGGGTCGCCCTTCCGGAAGGATCTTTCTCCAGGTCACAGAAGAAAGCATAAATCTTGGTGACCCCTTTATCCACCACATATCCCGAATGGAAAACATTTTTCCCGTCAAATTTCAGGTTATGCGACTTGATTTTTCCATCTGCCGGATTCACAATGGAGATAATCGGAAAGCGGGATGATTCTCCTTTCGGCAATGCCTTACGCTGATCCTTGTCTAGCGAAACAACAGAAGTGACATGAATATTTCCATCTTCCCCATATTCATACACGGAAGTAAGCCCTGATGATTTGGATTTCGTTATGATCGGGAGCTCTACCGTGTGGGAGGAAGCAACCGAGAAATCTTTCTTCAGCAGTTTGTACTCAAATCGTACACTCTCCTCTTTATTACCTGCCAGCTCCCCTCCGATTAAGATGTGATCATCCACTTTGGGGTTTCCAAGAACGAAGAAAGCAGGTTTCTTCTTGCTTTTAGGGTCAAAACTCATTTCATATACTTTCTTCATCGAGGTGTGAGGAGCCAGGGAGGCATCGAAGCTCTGTACATACAATTCTTTTTTTCCCTTGCTGTCATTGGTCCAGAAAACACAGACGAGGTCCTCGAAAATAACCGTCTTGTAATAAACCAAACCGCTGTATTGAGCAGCCTCCGTTTTATCCCCTTCGAACAATTCAACCATGTTCTCCCGGGTCATCGTCTTCTTATCAAAAGAAACCAGACGCACATGGTCGCTCTTGCGGCGAGAAACATTGGTAAAACGGGCATAGATATATTTAGAATTTCCTCCCACAAAAGAATTGAAAAACCCATCCAGAGAGTTCTTATAAATCTGTTTATCCGACCAAGTCATTTTCACTTCTTGTGCTTGAAGACGGGTACCGATCAATAAAATACAAAGGAGGATAGGTGCAATTACTTTTTTCATACAAGTGGATTTTGGGTTGGTATTGCCTGAGGTTACATTTAGCACGTAAAATCAAACAATTCTGCGGGTGGAAAGTTATTACATTAATTAATATAATCGTCTGTAATTGATTGAATTGCTTTTAATATTGAGTTAAGTGTAAGGTTTTGAACATAAATGGTAAAAAAGAGGGGAAATGGGTGCAAGCATACTAAAGCTCTGAATCCCTATCCTGCTGGCTTTCCATCCCCATTGCTTTGTCGTTCCTAACCCAAAAAATCTCTTTTTCTTTGCATGTATCGGAAAATCTGTTAATTTTGCGCCTCGTTCTACAAATGGATCGGTAGTTCAGCTGGTTAGAATGCCGCCCTGTCACGTCTCGGCTTAGCCGAGAGGGTTCGAGTCTCGAGAGATACTTTGAATCGGTGGAATAAATTTAGAAAACGTTCTTTTTGTATTAATATTTGCTTTTTTTGGATCGGTAGTTCAGCTGGTTAGAATGCCGCCCTGTCACGTCTCGGCTTAGCCGAGAGGGTTCGAGTCTCGAGAGATACTTTGAATCGGTGGAATAAATTTAGAAAACGTTCTTTTTGTATTAATATTTGCTTTTTTTGGATCGGTAGTTCAGCTGGTTAGAATGCCGCCCTGTCACGGCGGAGGTCGCGGGTTCGAGTCCCGTCCGGTCCGCAAAAGCCCCGCAACAGCGGGGCTTTTTGTTTTAATGCCCTTTTATGTTTACATATTAAAGAGTCTGAAGGACGGCACCTATTACAAGGGGTTTTCCGAGAATTATTCAACCCGGTTGGCCTCTCACAATTCAGGAAAATCAAGGTATACTAAAGACAAGATGCCATGGGAGTTGATTTTTGTCGAGGAATTTACCAGCAAATCCGAAGCCCTCTCAAGAGAAAAGAAGCTCAAAAGATGCAAGGCGGAATATTTTGAATGGTTAAGAACAAGCGAAAAAAACATCTTGAATAAATGATGAACGCCAACTTGTCACGTCCGGTCCGCTAACCAAAGAAGAAAAGCCCTATATATCATTGATATATAGGGCTTTTGAATTTACTGTTGTCGGTTTCGTTGTCGAATTGTTGGCTCTTTAACTTTCATAGCTTTACGACTTGAGATGCAGAAGGTACTTGTCACCGTCCAAATAAACTATTAAGATGAAAAACGTAATTTGGCTATTGACAACCATCTTTCCATTGGTTTCTTTAAGTCAAGCGACTGTAAGATTGACTAAAGAGCATGTTAATCCCCCATATCAGGAAATTTTCGATGTCCTTATGACAGTGATTTCTACAACTTTTTTTCCTCAGGTTGTAAGGGCTTTCCTTTTAAAAAATAGACTTTTACATCTGAATTATACCTAAATTCTAAAATCATGTCAAAGATAATTTCAGCCTTGGGAATATGGATGGACCATCAGGACGCTCATCTGATTGAGTGGACTACCCCGCCAATGGAAACAAAAAAAATTAGCTCCAAATTTACATACCTGGCAAAACATCAAAGTTTAAATGAAAGCGAAAGGCTGATGCACAACAAAGAGCAACACGAACAGGGCGACTTCTATAAACATCTCGGAGAGGAAATCAAAAAACACAAAGAAGTAGTGCTTTTTGGGCCCTCCGACGCTAAAGCAGAACTGTTCAACCTCCTGAAAGCAGATCATGGTTTCTCGGATATCAAATTTCAAATTATTCCTGCTGGCAGGATGACTGATAATCAAGAGCATGCTTTCGTGAGAGAACATTTTTCAAAACATATTTTTTGATTTGTTTTGACACATTTTCTGAATCAAGTATTCGATGATAATGTAAAATAAAGAAGATAGGGAAGAAGAAGGCAGGATGCATATTTGAGAAGGATTCTTAGCTTTGAGAAGGATTCTTAGCCTTTCATTAACTCATTGGAAACCAACCAAATTTTCAACATTCATCCCAGTGAAGGTTCGAATTTTTCATCAAGTGGCCCGCTAACCAAAGAAAAAAAGCCTTATATCATTCTTCTGCTGCAGCTTAGTTGAAAAACAGATCGGAGAGAAAGAGAGAGATGCTTTGCTTTTTCTTCGCTCTCCGCTCCCCGTCCGACTGGCGTCAGCCGGGCGGATGTTTCTGTTTCTATCTTTTCAAAGGGCATTTCAAGTCTGTGTATAGTATGTTTATGCGGCAGGCAAAAACAGTTCAGCAGGCAGGTGAAAATAATTCTTTAATCTTTGTGCCATTTTCAGGGTTATTTCTCTTCGGCCAGAAAGAATGGAGGAAACATGTCCTTTAGAGCCTAGTATCGGTTCAAGATCCTTGGCTTTCATTCCAAGCTCTTCCATTTTCAGCTTAATTACTTCAATAGGGTCAATAGAGGGAAGGGATATGTGTTTGTCTTCATAATCCTTAACCAGAACCAATAGCAAAGCTAATTCATCTGCTTCGTCAGAGCCTTCTGTGGCGTGAAAAATTGCAAGTGTTCGTTTGATGGCCTTTTGGTAGGCTGCTTCGGTTTTTAATACTTTCCAGGTCATGTTCATTTAGCTTTGTAATTTAAAATCTTCGTATCAAATTCACCGTTTACAGTATTTATTTTGTCGTATTGCTTATGTGTTCCGAACCAGATAATGTAAGCGGCTCCTTGTTTGAAATTTACGGATACAATTAACCTGTAATCATTACCCTTAATATTGAATATCACCCTCTTTGCTGCTACTATACTGGCATTTCCATAAACAGCTTTCAACTCATTGAAATTCCGAAATTTCTGTTTCAGAAAGTCGGAGTACCACGCCAATAAAGGTATTTTAGCCTGCGGATAATGGTCTATGTAATACAGTATCGCCCGCTTAACAATTATATTCATCCTGGTAAAGGTAGGAAATGTTTTCAAATTGAAAACATTTTGAGAGGCCAATAATTGTCACATACCGAATTGAAAGGAATTAAGCCTGCCGTACGAATCACCTCCATTCTGCATTCCCTCAATCGATTCTTTTTCAATGCTTTGTCGTTCTAACCCCATTCTCACAAACCAATTGAAAACCTCATTGCTTTTATTAACTTTGATTAAAATAATTAAAGAAAATAAACATGAGCAAAAAAATACTGTTTGTCGTAGGAATCCTGTTTGGGTTATTGATGATCAATTCGGGTCTTAACAAATTCTTCCATTATCTACCTATGCCTAAAGATATGCCTGAATCCATGATGGATACCTTCAAATCTTTTATGCAGATAGGATGGTTATTTCCTCTGATTGCAGTGGTTGAAATTATTGCAGGCATACTCTTCATGATCCCCAAGTTCAGGGCACTGGCGGCTTTGGCTCTTTTCCCAATACTAGTTGGGGTGGTGCTGTTCCACTCTATTCAGGCTCCATCAGGTGTTCCGATGGCAATCATTCTCATGGGAATCAATATTTGGGCCATGGTGGAAGATCGGAACAAACTCCTGCCCTTGATTAAATAATAATTGTGGGGCTCTACTTACTAACCGATGCATAAATTCAGAGCAGAGTTGAAAATAATAGGGATTAATCCCTATGTTCCTCTACCTGATAAAATATTGAAAGTCCTTTTCAAGACTTCGGGCAGAGATAAAGGACCTATTCCTATACACGGTTTAATTAATAGCAAACCCTATAAACAGACTCTTGTAAAATATCGGGGGGATTGGCGGTTCTATATAAACATGATCATGCTTCCTAAATCGCCTCAACGCATTGGGGAGATTCTTGAAATAACCATCTCGTTTGATCCTGTAGATAGGCAGATTGTTCCTCACCCCAAACTGGTCAATGCCCTTAAAGAGAACAAAGAAGCAAAAGCGGTATTTGACAAGCTTCCTCCATCCCGACGGAAGGAAATTATTCGATATATCTCCGCTTTAAAAACAGAAGAGAGCATCAACAAGAATATAAGCCGGGCGATCGCTTTTTTGACCGGAAAAGAAAGGTTTGTGGGTAGGGATAAACCCTAAGTAGTCCCGATGAGCTCATACCCCCCCTTCATTTTTATTTTTGGAATCAATCCTCACTTTGATCGCATGAAGTTGTTTCACACTATGTCCGCTTAAATTGGCAAAGCGGTGAAACAAGCTGTTTTTCTGAATATGCTTCATAAGGCTTTCTTTGTTCATAATTTAGAGTTTAGAGCACCAGGAAGCACACTAAGTCTGCAAAGAAAAGCAATTAACGGAGTGCTTTATTGTAAAACGAATCAGATTTGTTGCACGATTCACTTATCCATTATTTTCCCCTGGAAGTATAGTACATCGATTGCTCAAGACCGTGAATCCTGTAACTTATTTCCGGAAAAGCACAACACTTCTTCCTTCGGTTCTTCCCTCCTTTGCAGGGTAACAATGATGTTACCAAAGAAATTACGAAACCATGAACATGAACGAACTCAAAGGAAACTGGAATGAGCAGAAAGGGAAGCTCAAAAAGGCTTATGCGATCCTGACCGACAATGACCTGATGTTTGCGGATGGCAAAAAAGATGAAATGATTGGAAAGCTTCAAATAAAGCTTGGAAAAACAAAAGAGGAATTTGCAAAGATTCTTTCTGAACTATAAAAACCAAAAAAAAATGAGAGATATAACCAAGCCCACTACTGCTGATAAAAAATCAGAACATGACTCCGACCATACCAAACCCGATTCTGATGCAGATAAAACGGGTACCGACACCAACTCTGATGGAACCTCGCCGGGGAAATCGGGAGAGGATCAATCTAAAAACCGATTTGATAAGCCTGGGAAAGAAGTCAATCCAGATACAACTGGAATAGATACCCATGCGGACCAAACCAGAAAAGAAAAATAATTTAAAAATAAACTCATGGGAAATTTACTCTATCTCTTAGCAGTACTCGTCATTGTGGCTTGGGCAATCGGATTTCTGGGCTATAGTGCAGGGGGAATGATTCACATCTTGCTTATCATAGCACTCGTGTCTATTTTACTTGGAGTGATTCAAGGGAAAAGGATTAAGTAGTACTATTCTTATTCGAAATTCATCTTATCACACCTGAATTCAGGAATATTGTGCCTCTGCAAATGGATTATTATCCTATTTTTTACTACTGAAGCGTTTTGCAGGATGGCGATGTGCATGAATAACCTTATAAATAATTATTTGATTTCCTTCAATTTCATAGACAATTAGATAAGGAAATAGTCTTAGCAAACCTAACCGAATGTTTTTTCTCCGGACCTGAAAAAGATTTGGGTTTCTTCCAATTTGGTTAATTGCCCGATTCAATTCTGTGAGGAAGCGATCACCTAATCCTGACTTTAGTGAATCATACCATTCGAAAGCCCTTGCAATATCTTCACGAGCGTGCTCTTTAAAAGTAACGAAAGAACTCATTTTTTTGAACGGCTCTTCACGTAATTTTTCACTTCGTCCCAGCTAAAGCTTTTACTTTTCCCAGCTTTATGCAGTTTTTGAGCAAGTTCCACTTCTTTCCACTCCTCTTCACTGAGATCAAATTGAGATTTTTTCTCATTGACGATCGTATATACCGCTCGCAGGAAGGATTCATCGTCAATATCGTCAATTGCTTTATGAAGTTCTTTTTTTAGTGCGGTAGTAGTCATAGCCTTCTGGTATTGTTATTCTTCCAAAGTTAATGATTTTTACGTTTTACTAAACACAGACTATTTTCCTTTAACTCCCTTTTCCCCGAAGTGATCCCTTTGGGGCAAGGCCATTTGGGTTCCAAATAATTTCTTCCTATATTTCATTCTTGCAATTACTGAATCGTTACAAAAGAAATATGAAAAAGAAAAATCTGAAAGATGCCCGGTCATTTGACGAGTTACTGAATATTAAATATGGCAATGTAGGGGAAGCAAAGCGCGATAAATTTGAAGAAAAAGCTCAGTATTTTGTAATCAGCACCATGCTAAAAGAGGCCCGTCTGGAAGCTCACATGACTCAGGAAGACCTTGCAGAGAAATTGGGAACTAAAAAGAGTTATATATCCCGATTGGAAAACGGGAAATGCGATATTCAACTCTCTACCCTTTACCGGATTTTTGAATTCGGCCTCGGGAGACGGATAAATCTGTTAATAGCTTGAACTTGGATCTGGCTCTATTTTTTACTTCATTCAAGATCTAGCTGTTGAAATAATAGATTACCATTAAATAACAATCTCATGAAAAAGCTAAAAAACATACACCCCGGTGAAGTCTTGCAAGAAGAATTTCTTCTTCCACTAGGAATTACCGCCTATCGCCTTTCAAAAAGCATTGCAATTCCACAGACCAGAATTTCTGAAATTCTAAAGGGGCATCGAAGGATTACAGCCGACACCGCGCTAAGGCTGTCCAAATATTTTGGAAATAGCGCTAAATTCTGGCTGGGGATTCAGGATGACTTTGATATCGAAGAAGGACAAAACTTGAAACAGGAAGAGTTAAAGTCAATAAAAATTTACTCTTCTGCTGCAGCCTAGTGGAGAGGGAAATGTCCCCAAGTATAGATCCGATTAAAAATTATGAAAACAGAAACCGTAAAAGCATTTGGTACCACGGCACCTGATGTTGACTTAACACCCATGATTATTCAGCGCAGAGCCGTAACTGCAAACGATGTGGAGATCGATATTCTGTATTGCGGGGTGTGTCACTCAGATCTACACACGGCCCGTAACGATTGGGGCGGCACAAAGTATCCTACCGTGCCGGGGCATGAAATTGTGGGCCGTGTTACAAAAGTGGGAAGCGCAGTCACAAAATTCAAAGCAGGTGATCTGGCCGGTGTGGGTTGTTTGGTTGATTCTTGCCATACGTGCAACAGTTGTAAAAAAGATTTAGAACAATATTGCACCACAGGTTCTACCGGCACTTATAATGGAGTGGACAAACACATAGGGGGACATACCTTTGGGGGTTACTCTGAAAAAGTAATCGTAGATGAACACTTTGTTTTAAAAATACCCTCCAATCTAAATCTTGCTGCAACAGCACCTTTGCTTTGTGCAGGAATCACCACCTGGTCCCCGCTTCGTCATTGGAAAGTTGGCAAAGACAGTAAAGTGGCGGTGGTGGGTTTAGGTGGCTTGGGGCATATGGCTATAAAACTGGCGAAAGCTTTGGGTGCCCATGTATCGCTTTTTTCAAGAACAAAATCGAAAGTGAAAGATGCGTTAGACTTGGGTGCAGATGCCGTGATTATATCCACCGACGAAACTGAAATGGCTTCCGTAAAAGGAAAATTTGACCTGATTATTGATACCGTTCCGAATGTACACGACGTTAATCCTTATATAACCACCTTAAATATTAACGGGACCCTCGTTATTGTGGGTTATTTGGGTGGCCTTGAACCTATTCTAAATACGGTTCCGATGATCTTAGGAAGAAAATCAGTTGCAGGTTCTGTCATTGGGGGAATTGCGGAAACTCAGGAAATGTTAGATTTTTGCGGGAAACATAATATCGTTTCAGAAATTGAAATCATAAAAATGCAGGATATTAATGAGGCTTATGAGAGAATGCTGAAAAGTGATGTTCGTTATCGTTTTGTCGTTGATATGGCTTCGTTGAAAAATTGATTCTCTTCAGACCTTTCAGGAATTTATGTGACACAACCCTCGTTCTAATCTTAAACTGAGATAGGACCAACGGAAGTAACGAAACGAGCTGTTTAAACTCTTGTACCGTTTTCTTAAGTTGAGAGAGTACAAATGGAAGCTTCCAAACCACTTTCTGAAGCTCTTGTACCGTTTTCTTAAGTTGAGAGCGTACAAATGAAAGCTTCCAAACTACTTTCTTGAGCTTCTATTCTCATTTCTTCAGCTTCCATACCACAAAAGGGAGCTTCCATACCACAAAAGGGAGCTTCCAAACTACTTTCTTAAGCTGCCAAACTCATTTCTTAAGTTGATGCAGCAACTCTATAAGCTTCCAAACCACTTTTGTAAGCTCCCAAACTATTTTTGTATGCTTCTGTACTGTCTTCTAAATCTTAAGCATGATCTGTAGAAGCTTAAGAAAACGGTACAGTTACTCATGGAGTACAAATCATAACTTAGAAAGCGCATTTAATTGCTTACCGGTTTAGTCCCTTCACTTATATAGAGACTTTTCCACTTCCTAAAAAAGGTCTTTCAGGTTAAGGAGAGGATACAACGGCTTTTAAAAAAGGGACAGCAGCAAATGAAGAGGCCTTCTTAGTTACCAGAAACACTTTTTGAGTTTGTGCATCGGATTCATGTACTTTAAAAAGCAGTTTCTCAGTTTCCATTTTCGATTCATCAACATAAGGAGACACTCTTTCAGTTTCTATTTTCACTTCATTAACTGAAAGAATCCACTCCTTTTAAGCGACAGTGCATCCCCTAGATACTATAGCTACAGCAACCAGAAGGGTATGAAATTCAGTAGACCGAAAAATTCAGGGATGATGAGTAAAGACTCTTACAGAGGTTCCAAAGGAAGGTCCGATAATGATATAGGAGAAGGTGGTATCTGCCGGAGTCAGGCTGAAGGTTCCGTTGGTGCAATAGAGGGTACCTCCCCCAACCGGATCATTCTGAGGAGGAACTTGTATGACGGTATCCGAAATCTGGCCGATGTATACCGGAAATATAAAAGCCGGATTGGCGGCCACTCCTCCGATATTGTTGGTCAGGTATAAACCGGTTCCCTGCTTGGTAATGGATACATGCTGTCCATTGGAAACCCGTTTATAGGTGCCGCTCCAATCAATAGAGGGACTTACCGGGGTAACCAGAATCAGTCTCGACACCCGTGTTACGAATCCATTCGCATTCGTCATAGAATATTGTACAGCATAAAAACCTGGTTTGGTAAGATCCACATTATTGGATACCGGGGTGAGATTGACAGTGCGATGAGACACATCATCATATCCAACCGCCCCCGGATCAGTATAAGATCCGGTGCCTACCCCCACACTTATAACGGCATTGCCATTGAGGGTGATGGTGGGATAAGAAATGGCCACTACTTTGGATACATTATCTTCTCTATTGCAGGCATAAAGGCTTAGTACCAGGAAGCTTGCTATAATCAGCGCTTTTTTCATTTTCTGACGATTTACTGATTTTCTTTTTTTAGTTGATATCCCACCAGACTTTATCATAAATAAAATGCTGGCCTGGCATATTCGGGTTTCGGGTTACTTCGGTACTTGGATAAAGCATAATTCGAGGAAAGCGTCCGGCACCAATATTGGAAACAGCGGAGGGAACAAAGAAATTGGGAAAAGTGGTCCTCCTCCATTCAATCCACGCTTCATCTCCCTGCGTGCCGCACATGGAGATCCACTTCTGAGTGATGATCGCCTGTATTTGATTCTGCAAGCTTCCGGCCGTGGGGAATGCAATGGCAGGTTGAGCAAGATAACTGAGCGCAGAAGTATCGGCGAGTCCGAAATCGGCATAGCTGGCTCTGACCCCAGAATTATAGAGTGTCTGTTGCTGCCCGGAATTCAGCCAGCCTCTTGCAGCCGCCTCCGCCTGAAGAAAATAACTTTCATTGTCAGTCATCAGCTTCACCGGTGCGGTAGCCGATGTGGGGTCGCCGGCGTTCGCTCCAACCAGGGGACTGGGATAGGAGACCGAAGAGGCATTAACAGTGCTGTTATAATTTCCCTGATTCAAACCGTTATACCCTCCGGTTAATGCTGCTGAATAAAATACGGTAACGCGATTGTCGTTGTTGGTGAGGAGATAACCCATGGCGGTATTGCTGGCCAGCAAGTTGGGAGTGCCACCCAGGGCTACGGTGGAAGAATAAAGTGGGTTCGTATTTCCTCCGGCACTGGTATAATTAATCTGGACATTCTCTCCGCTTCCCAGAAAACTTAATCCTGCCAGAGACCTTACTCCAGCTTCGGAAGTTGCCGGATCAATTCCTGAAAGGCGAAGATAAACCCTCAGCTTCAGTGTATTTGCAAATCTCCCCCATTTACCCATATCCCCTCCAAGAAGCAGATCATCACCTCCGGGAGCAGCCGGGTCTTTAGGATCAATAAGTGCGATGGCATCATTCAGCAACTTCAGGATTCCGTTATAGACCACCTGTTGATGATCATAGGCGGGTGTAAGGGTCTGATTCACCTGAAGGGCCATCGTAAAAGGGATGTCACCGAAGTTATCCGTCAGCATTTGATAAGCATAAGCCTCCATGATTTTAGCGCATGCCACATATTGCTTTTTATTCTGAGCAGTAGCTTTGGTGATGATGAAACTCAGGTTCTGGAGACCATCTACATAGAAGTTCCTCCAAACGTTATCGAAATTGGTTGCCGGAGGACTGTACTGCTCCAATACCTTATACTGCGAAGCAGCTGGGCTCTGTGTCCAGTACTGAGACCAGATGCAACCCATGATCTGCATATCATTGCCCATCACATGTGCTATCGCAGCTTCCGCTGCGGGAAGGGCAACACTCACATCCACCGTAGAAGGGGCATTCGGATTATCGTTGATGTTGAGAAAACTTTTGCGGCAGCCCGTTCCAGGGCCCAGCATAAGCATTACCAGGAAGAAGCAACAAATAAAGTATTTAGCCGATTTCATCTTGAAGGATTTTTATTGTCTGTTAAAAAGTCAGCTTTAGTCTCATACCATAGTTTCGCTGAGAAGGCTGTGCCCCGAACTGGAAGCCCTGCACATTGGAAGCTCCGCTGGAATTCATTTCAGGATCATTATACTGGTTTGCCGCGGGTGTCCAGATAAAAAGGTTGTTTCCGTAAATACCTATGGAAGCTGTTCCGAAAAAAGTTTTATCCAGGTATTTAACGGGAAGCGCATATGAGAGGGCAATCTCCTGAAGTTTAACATAGGTTGCAGTGACCAGCTGCTGCCCGTCAGGAATTTTGTTGGTGTAATAATCCTCCACATTATAAGTGATGCTGGTGTTGGTGATGTAGTTTCCGTGTGAATCCTGATAAACAGAATTGGGCCATACCCGGTCTCCCCTTCCGCCTGCTGTTGTTTCATTGGCAGTGCCGGTGAAATCCATCAGGGCCTTGGTCCTGGAATAGAAGTACCCGCCTACTTTGGTATTGAACAGGATATTGAGCGTGAAATTGGCATAGGTGACTTTGGTTCCCAGAGAAGCCATATAATCCGGTTGATAGCTGCCCAGATAAACAGAATTGGGTGTGGTCAGCGGCAGCCCTGTGGAAGGGTCGATCACTACATGTCCGTTCGGATCTTTCAAGAGGTCGACCCCATAAAAGGTTCCATACGGTTTCCCTACGGCAGCCACTACAGACATGCTCGAGAGTCCACCCAACACAATCTGATCAACCCCCGGTTCAATAGAGACCACGGTGTTCTGGTTCTTGGTGTAGGTTCCATAAACCTCCCATTTAAATTTCTTCTTCTGAATCGGGGTGGCCCGGATCAGCAGTTCTATACCCTTGTTCTGAATTTCACCGGCGTTCAGGGTTTTGGTATCAAAGCCTGTGGCGTTGGATATAGGCACATTGATGATTTGGTTTTTGGAGGTATTCTGGTAGAGGGAGAAATCAAATCCCAGTCGGTTGCTCAGAAACCCAAGCTCTGCCCCTACTTCGGCTGCAGTGGTTATTTCAGGCTTAATGTCGGGGTTTCCAACTCTATACCCTTGCTGATATCCGATCACACTTCCGAATGGAAATTGAGTCGTTCCGAAATTTCCCGAAGTAGATGCCAGGTTAAAAATAGAGCTGGTCAAGTAAGGCGCTGCATCATTTCCAACACTGGCCCAGCTGGCCCGTATTTTCCCATAGGTGAATTTTTTATCGCGGAGCTTCTCCTTAAAGAGTTCGGAAAACACCCAGGAAGCATTGAAGCTCGGATAGAAGAAGGAACGGTTATCTACCGGCAGCGTAGATGACCAGTCGTTCCTCCCGCTCGCACCAAAGAATACCATATTCTTCCAGCTCACATTCGCTTCTGCGTAGGCCCCGATCAACCTGCGTTCATTCAAGGTATTCGTGTTGATGGGTTGACCATTTGAATTAGTCAGGTTATAATAATCGGCAATGGCTAATCCTCCCTGAGCATTGGTCTGTGCATAAGTGTTGAGGAGCTTGACCTGGTGAATATTATTTCCCAGAAGCAGGGAGCCTTTCCAATTGGGGGCTATTTCTTTTTTGAGCGTGACCATGAGGTCATGAGTGATTTCATCTAGGTTGTATATATCCTCGGAGTATTTCCCCTGGTAGGTCTTATTATCTCCCGCCCAATAAGGATCGATGGCCACATAATTATATTTTTTCCATTCCTCTGTTCTCCGGTCTGAATAAACATCCCCTCCGACCCTTTCCACAATACTGAGCCAGGGATAACGATCATACGCAAGTGAAAAATTCCCTTGCATACGGTCCACGTTGTCGTAATTCTTATAACTGTCGAGGATGAAATAGGGGTTCGTGGTATAAGCTGCATAAAACCCGTAGGTACCTGTAGCATCGTTATATATATTGAAAGGATTGCTTAGGTCTTTCCCTTCTGTAATAGGAATATCTCTGGGGGTTTGGAATATATTGTCAACGACCGACCCGACCTGTCCCCCACTGGCCAGAGAACTGTTGATATTTGTATAATTAGCCGAGACGCTTGCCGTAATGTAATTCCCCAGATCGGAACTGGCATTGAGACGGATGTTATACTTGTCATAGGTAGTACCGGGAATAATACCGTTATTGTTCAGGGCATTGAGGGAGAGATAGAACGTTGTTTTATCGTTCCCACCAGAGAAAGACAGGGTATTGGTAGCCGTCTGACCAATGTTAAAGAAGTCGCTCACATTATTTGGTAGCGCACTATAAGGTTTAACCCGTTCCTGTCCGTCAATCATTTGTCCCCAAGGCCTTAGATTACCGTCAAATGGCAAGCCCCAGCTGAAGTTTTCCCGTCTGTCAACCGGATCACGGCCAGGGTAGACATCTCCTTCCCCATATTCATTCTGAAAATTAGGAAGCTTCAGCACGGAGGAAAGGGCGAAGCTGGAACTGTAAGAGACCGAAAGTTTGGTGTTTTTACCATCGTTCTTACTACCATGTTTGGTTGTGATGATAATGGCACCGTTGGATGCACGTGATCCATAGAGCGCAGCTGCAGCAGGCCCTTTGAGAACAGAGATCGATTCTATATCCTCCGGGTTCACATCATTCCCCCTGTTTCCGTAATCTACCTGATTATTGAGGTCATCATTATTATTCGATCGGAAATTGGAATTATCCACCGGCACACCATCCACTACAATCAATGCTTGGTTTTGTCCGGTGAGGGAAGTACCACCCCTCAGTACAATGCGATTGGAGCTGCCGGGAGAGCCTGAAGAAGAAGTGACATTCGCTCCTGAAACTTTCCCTTCGAGGGCACCGAGCATATTACTGGTTTCCCCACTGGTGAGATCTTCTCCTTTTACCTGTTGTGTGGAATAACCGAGGCTTCGTTTTTCACGTTTGATGGCGTTAGCGGTGATCACCGTTTCTTCCAGCTCTGTTGCGACGGATTGTAAAGAAACTTTTAGATTCTCACCGGCTGGTAGCTCGGTGGTTTTATAACCCACCATTTGAAAGACCAGTGTCTTAGCGGTATCTGGAACATTCAACAGCATATAGGTTCCATCTTCTCCCGTAAACGTACCAATCCGGGCATGCTTAACACCTACTACCACTCCTATCAGGGGTTCTTGAGTCTTGGCATCGGTTACGGTGCCACGGAGTGTTTTAGTTTGGGCAAAAAGGCCAGCATGAAAGAGGAAGCCGGCGAAGAGGAGAGAAGTAATTTGCTTCATATCGATTCATTTTCGAAGCAAATCTATATAATAAATACTTTAAAGCAATACTTTTATAAAATATATTTTATATGAAACTTCATTATTAAGGTATGAATTGAAATAAAATAACCACTAAGGCACTGAGGGCACTAAGAAACACTAAGTCCTACCCACCAACCGGATAGCTATCGGGTCTTAGTGAACCTCAGTGTCCTCAGTGCCTTAGTGGTAATTTAAGTAAAACCAAATCCCATAAAGTTTTTAATATTACTCCTCACAATAAGAACTGCAGCAAATCATCCTGTTGATTGAGGTATTCATGATTAAACTCCAATTTCTTCAGGCGAAGCTGTAGGAGGTTTAGGTCTCCCGGGTCTTTGAGTTCTATACCAATCAATGCAGGGCCTTTTTCCCGGTTATTTTTTTTGATGTATTCGAAATGGACGATATCATCCTGGGGACCGAGGATCTCGGTCAGGAATTCCTTCAGAGCCCCGGCTCGTTGAGGAAACCTGACGATGAAATAATGTTTCAGTCCTTCATACAATAATGAACGTTCCCGGATCTCTTCCATACGGGTGAAATCATTATTACCCCCACTGACTATACAAACCACATTTTTTCCTTTGATCGATTCCCTCATCTCCTGAAGGGCAGCAATGCTCAATGCTCCCGCCGGCTCTACGACAATGGCCTGGAGGTTATAAAGATTCAGGATGGTGGTACATACTTTTCCTTCCGGTACCGCAATCATCCTGGTGAGGGATTCTTTACAGATCCGGAAAGTCCTCTCCCCTACCCGCTTCACGGCGGCTCCATCCACAAATTTATCGACCTGATCGAGTTCCACCACTGATCCTTTATCAAACGCTGCCTGCATGGAGGCAGCCCCTGCCGGTTCTACGCCTATGAGTTTAGTATTCGGACTGAGCTCCTTGAAATAAACAGAGACCCCTGCGGCTAGTCCCCCGCCTCCTACCGGAAGCAATAGATAATCGATTTCAAAACCTGCATCTTCGAAAATTTCCTGCCCAACAGTGCCCTGCCCTTCAATGACCTGATCATCATCAAAAGGATGCACAAACGTAGCGTCATGCACATTACTATACGCCAGTGCAGCATTATAGGCATCGTCATAAGTATCACCGGTGAGCTGAATGGTGACGTTTCCTTTTCCAAAGGTCTCTACCTGGATGATCTTCTGGGAAGGGGTTGTGGCAGGCATAAAGATAATTCCCCGAATGCCGAGCTTCTGGCATGAATAGGCTACTCCTTGTGCATGATTGCCGGCGCTGGCGCAAACCAATCCCCTGCTTCTTGCTTCCACGCTTAGCGTGGCAATCTTGTTATAGGCACCTCTTAGTTTATAGGATCGCACAACCTGCAGGTCTTCCCTTTTGAGATAGACATTGCACAAAAACTCTTCGCTCAGCTGGCGGTTATATTGCAGTGCCGTGCGGTCGGCCACTCCTTTTAAGCGTATCGCAGCCTGGTTTATTCCTTTTACGGTGATCATAGTATTCGTTTCATTCATGGGTTATAAATCGGTGAGGCAACCGAGACTGGCTGAACTCACTTGCCTGGCATATTTATAAAGCACTCCGTATTTCACGGGGTAATCAGGCTGTTTCCATCGGCTCTTTCTGGCAGTCATCTCATCGGAGGAAATATTCAGATGAATGACTTGTTTCACCGCATCCAAAGTAATCGTATCTCCATCCTTAACCAGGGCAATGGGGCCCCCGTCAAATGCTTCCGGGCAAACATGTCCGACTACAAAGCCATGGGTTCCACCTGAAAACCGCCCGTCGGTTATTAAGGCTACCGAGCTTCCGAGCCCTGCTCCTACAAGTGCTGAAGTGGGCTTCAGCATCTCTGGCATCCCGGGCCCTCCTTTGGGCCCTTCGTTACGGATGACGATTACTTGTCCGGGCTTAACATCTCCCCTGCGAATACCTTCAATGCAATCAAATTCACTTTCAAAGACTTTGGCGGGTCCTGTAAAATATTCTCCTTCTTTGCCGGTGATTTTAGCGACGGCCCCTTGCGGGGCCAGGTTTCCGTAAAGGATGCTCAGATGACCGGTTCTTTTTATGGCTTTCTCCACCGGAAGGATCACCGTTTGATTTTCAGGAAGCCCTCCTGCCGTTTCCATATTTTCACGAATCGTTTTTCCGGTCACCGTCAGGCAATCTCCATGCAACATTCCTTTTTCGAGGAGGTATTTCATCACGGCAGGGACTCCACCGGCCTGGAAAAGATCTTCCATCAGGAATTTACCACTGGGCTTAAGATCAGCCAGCATAGGAGTCTTGTTATTGATACGGGTCACATCTTCCAGACTAAATGGAATTCCGGCAGTGCTGGCCATCGCCAATAAATGAAGCACCGCATTGGTGGATCCTCCAAGCGCAACCACCAGGGTAAAAGCATTTTCGAACGACTTTACGGAAAGGATATCCGATGGTTTCAGGTCTTTCTCCAGCAATATCCGGATGTATTTCCCGGCATCAAGACACTCCCTTTTTTTCTCTACACTCAAAGCCGGATTGGAGGAGCTGTAGGGAAGGCTCAGTCCCAGGGCTTCCATAGCAGAAGACATGGTATTGGCTGTATACATTCCCCCGCAGGCTCCAGCACCCGGACAAGCATGCTGAATGATTCCTTTGTAGTCTTCCTCACTCAGTTTTCCCGCATATTTCTCTCCGAGTGCTTCAAAAGCGGAGACTATATTGAGCTTTTTCCCCTTATAATTGCCGGAAGCAATCGTTCCTCCGTAAACCATCAGGCTTGGTCTGTTCACTCGGATCATGGCCATGGCTGCTCCGGGCATATTTTTATCACAGCCGGCAATAGTGATCAAAGCATCATAATAATGTGCAGCCGTGACGGATTCGATAGAGTCGGCAATGAGTTCTCTGGATACCAATGAATAGCGCATGCCTTGGGTACCGTTGGTGATTCCATCACTTATTCCAATCGTATTGAAGCGCATACCCAGGAGTTTTTCCTGCTGCACCCCTTCCTTGACCCATAAGCTCAAATCATTCAGGTGCATATTGCAGGTATTGCCTTCATACCAGGTAGAGGCGATACCCACTTGCGCCTTCTTCAGATCGTCCTCCTTAAGTCCTGTTCCATAAAGCATAGCCTGGGAGGCGGGCTGGCTTTCATCCTGTGTAAGGGTCTTGCTGTAACGGTTTAGTTCCATGGTCTGTAATTGATTATTGGCTTTTATGTTGACTTGTTCTGTCTGACCGGGAGGTCATTTCAAAAAAAATGCCTTTCCTGGAAGGAAAGGCGGCTGGTCTCTGTGCAGCATGATCCTTTCCCTAATGGGAGGAAATAATCACTGCAATAATATAATAATAAGAAGATTTCACTGAATTCATAGTGCAAATATAGATTCATTTTTCGGTATTCCTTATATAAACTTAATTTTTTTACTATCTCCCTGAAATCAAACCTGATGGCTTGGCGTATTCTCTGCTTTGAAAAACAACCACTAAGGCACTAAGATCACTAAGAAACACTAAGTCCTACCCATAAAATCTTAGTGAACCTTAGTGCTCTCTTCGCCTGCGCGCCAGAAGGAAGGCTAGTGCGGGGCTTCGGCGAGCACGGTAGTGCCTTAGTGGTAAATTAAGTATAACTAGATCCAACCCCAATACGAGATTGCTGTTATCGATCAAATCATTTTACCCAATAATCTTTTCCATCCACCGATTTCTTCGCCCCATTCACCGAATCATCATCATTTTATTTCGATTCATCCGTTGAACAATTAATACCTGATAAGAAGTATAATTATTCATTTTAAAGAAATAAAGCCATGAAAACCATCCTTGTTCCCATCGACTTTACAGAATGTGCCAGAAATTCTGCATTATATGCAATGGAGTTGGCCAAGCTGATGAAAGCCAAAATCCTTTTATTCCACGCCTATCACCTTCCTGTCTATAATGAGGACAATCCTCAGGTGCTCTTTACAGAAACGGAAATACAGGAAAGCACTAGGTTCCAGTTGGACCGGTTGAAACTGGAATTAAGGGAGAGCAGCCCGGAGAATAAAACGGTTCCTATTGATTGCCTTTGCAGTGCAGGGTCTCCTGTAGAGGAGATCCGGTTTCAGGCCGACACCCGAAATGCCGATCTGCTCGTGATGGGTGTACCGGAAGAAAGTAAGATCCGGAGGACGTTTTTTGGAAGCGTCACCACCACAGTCCTCAAACGGATCAAGCGACCCATTATTATTGTCCCTCAAAAAGCTGCTTTTCGTCCACTGAAGAATATTGCATTCGCATACGACTACCAGGAAGCGATCAGCACAAACACGATGGAGGAACTTAAATCATTCCTGAAATTATTCAATTCCAAGCTTTTTGTGATCAATGTGGAACACCCTCAGGAACGGTTCACGGTGCAAAAAGCCTATTCACGGGGTCATCTGGAGCAGGAGCTTTCAG
>Ga0207068_1043_pt2 | contig 38710 bp, 23 predicted proteins | sample Alteio_BWMinCont_23_FD_153475 | JGI IMG/M metagenome (GOLD analysis project Ga0207068, IMG submission 153475) | Enriched cells from forest soil in Barre Woods Harvard Forest LTER site, Petersham, Massachusetts, United States -... | ecosystem: Environmental > Terrestrial > Soil > Temperate forest >... | reverse complement strand
AAACCCGACAAAGTAGTTATTGGGTGTGGAATGAAGATTTACGATGCCGAAGGGAGGGTAATCCGAGCTGATTTCGGGGATGTCTCGGTCATTAGTGTTTATATGCCCTCCGGATCCAGCGGGGATGAACGCCAGGCTTTTAAGATGAAATGGCTTGCAGACTTCCAGAAATACATTGGAATGCTTAAAAAAGAACGCCCCAACCTTATTATTTCGGGGGACTACAATATCTGTCATCAGGCAATAGACATTCATAATCCAATCAGCAATGCCAAGTCTTCCGGTTTTTTACCGGAAGAACGGGAATGGATTGACGGGTTCATGAAAAGCGGATTTATTGATTCATTCAGGCATTTTAACCAGGACCCTCATCATTATACCTGGTGGACCTTCCGTCAAAATGCCAGGGCCAGGAACTTGGGCTGGAGAATTGATTATCACTTGGTGAGTGAAACCATGAAGAAAAAGCTCCGGAATGCTACTATTTTGCCTGAAGCAAAGCATTCCGACCATTGCCCGCTTACATTGGAACTGAATTTTGATTGATTTTACCTTCATAAGTACCTAACTGGCTCATAAATACCTACTATTCTGGCTTTAAATCAATAATTTTGTATTTTAGCCCCTCTAATCAGTACCAAGTCACTTTCATATGAAGAAATTTATCCTTCCTTTTCTCGCTGCATGTGTATTGTTCACGGCCTGCGGGAATGATAAAACACCAGGAATAAAAGAGCGTGCAACAAAAGGACCTGTCCATGCCGGTGGCGTGTTCAGAATGAATGAAGTAGACGACTTCAGGAACCTCTATCCGCTCGATATAACTGAAGAAATCGGTTTCCATGTTGCCAGTATGGCCTATGAAGGACTGGTAAAGCTCAATCAGAAGGACCTTACCATTCTTCCCTGCCTGGCTGATAAATACGAAGTCAGTGATGATGCCACCAAATACACCTTTCATATCCGTAAAGGTGTTTTCTTCCATGATGATCCTTGCTTCCCCGATGGAAAAGGAAGAGAAGTGAAAGCGGCCGACTTTAAATACTGTTTCGACAAGCTCTGTGAAATGAGTCCGAATAATGAAGTTTTTTCTATCACATTTAAAAACAGGGTAATGGGTGCTGATGAATATTTTCAGTCAACCATCGATAAAAAGCCACTGGCAGGAGGTGTTTCGGGTGTAAAAGTAATTGATGATAACACTCTTGAAATTACGCTTAAACAATCTTTTTCCGGTTTCTTGAATATCCTCATTCATCCGGGTTGTTGGATCTACCCGAAAGAAGCATTAGACAAATACAAGGAAGATATGAGCATGACCTGTGTAGGAACGGGGCCTTTTAAAGCAAAAAGTATCAAGAGAGGTGAGTATGCTATTTTTGAACGTAATGACAAATACTGGAACGTGGATCAATACGGAAACCAGCTTCCGTATCTGGATGTTATCCACTACACCTTCATTAAAGATAAGAAAGCGGAGCTCTTGAAGTTCCGGAGCAAGGAACTGGATATGATCTTTAAGATTCCTGTAGAAATGATCCACTCTTTGATGGGTGAGCTGAAAGAAGCCAAGAATGGAGGTTCCGATTTTGAAATGCAATCTGTTCCTGCCCTCCGTATCACCTACTATGGCTTTCAGCAGACTCTTCCTCCATTTAATAACATGAAGGTGCGCCAGGCTTTCAACTATGCCATAGATCGAAAAAATATAGTTACCTATACTTTACAGGGAGAAGGCGAACCGGGAGAATATGGTGTTATCCCTCCTGCTTTCAAAGATTATGACACGGCTGGTTACCGTGGATTCCGCTTTAACAAAGAAAAAGCACAGAAACTCCTGGCCGAAGCCGGATATCCGGATGGGAAGGGCTTTCCTAAACTTACCCTTGAACTCAATGGTAACGGAGGAGACCGCAATATGAGCGTTGCAGAAGTTATCTGCAAAATGCTGAAAGAAAACCTGAATATCGAAGTGAAGCCCGAGCAAATGCCGATGATTCAGCACATGGAAAATATGGAAACCTGCAAGACTCTTTTCTTTCGTACCGGATGGGTTGCTGATTACCCGGACCCTGAAATATTCCTCGACCTTCTTTACAGCAAAAACATCCCAGCCCACCAAGAAGATAAATCCTATGTAAACTTGGGCAGATACAGAAGCAATCGTTTCGATTCAATATTTGAAGCTGCGAAAAAAGAAATTGACTCCAGAAAGCGTTTCGATCTTTACAAAATGGCTGACCAGGTGGCGACCGATGATGCGGCCCTCATGCCTATTTACTATGAAGACATTGATCGTCTGCTCCAGAAAAACATTCGCAATTTCGACGCAAACGGAATGGAGTTTAGAGATCTCAGCAAAGTCTGGCTAGATCCTGATAAATCCAAAAAATAAAAACCTCCTCCATAAAAAAAGCCCTCCGGAATCCGAAGGGCTTTTTTTATGCGTTTTGTTTTTTCAAAAAATCAATAGGCCTGAAGAGGTGAATCTGTGTTCAGCCTGCGCATAAGCAGACGCTTGGCTACAGGCAGAAAAGTTTCTGTGAACGGAATGTCGTGTTCTGTCTCCACTGCATATACAGCTGGGTTAGGGAGCTTGGCATTGCCGTGGATAAGGTCTGTCTTGATGGACACATAACTATGGATGAAGCTACTCGTATAGCTTGCTACATAAGTAGTATGCAAGGCTCTGTATTTATCATCCGGTTGTTCGAAAATAGTGACCTCATACTCGTAAACTTCTGTACTAGCTGATTTTCCTCCACGGAGAAACAGATAACCAGCGTCCGAGTTAAGAGGTACAAGTCCGATTGGCATAATCTGGGTTGACTTCTCTACAATTTCATATATCTTCTTCCCTTCTTCCAGTGCCAGTGCAAAACGGGGCAGGGAGAAATCCAGAATACTTTCGATTTCCTCCATCAAGTTATCATCTGCAGCCGCTTTCTCATAAAGGAGTTTGAAGTTCTCTATATCCAGGCCCTGGAGCTTTTGAGTAAATGAATCGCTAAGCTGCTGTTTGTTTTCTTTTAATGCTTTTGCATTCCGGTAATGTTCCACAAGTTCTGCCAAAGGGGGATATAACCGCACCTGATCAAAAAGTCTGTCTACTTCCTGTAGCCAGGCAAGTAAAGTATATTTCTTAAACTCAAAATCGATGTGCTTCTCGGTGATCCAGTGTGGGCTGAGTTTAGGCATATTTTTAGGCATTGCTTTAATCATCATTTTACGATATCAACCGGAAAAGGTTTCTGGCATGTTAATAAATTCATCGGAAGCTGTCCGGGAACAGCATATTTCGGACGTAATTTTGAACGAACCCTAAGAAATGCCCATGCGCCAAATTCTGCACAAAACTGCCTTCCTATTAACAATCAGCACTTTACTCTTCTCCTGCGTACCTCAGCGTCAGTTAGAAGAAGAGCAATCCAAGCGACGGAATTGTGAAACTGAACTGGAAGCAACAAAAACAACACGCCAGTCGATGGAAACGGAGCTCAATGAAGCGAAAGCTAAAATGGCGGATTCCGACAAACGGCTTGCCGGGCTCCGGAACGATACCAATATTTTTGGCACTTCTCTTCGTTTAAAAACCGACCAATATGCTCAGCTCATGTCAAATTATGATTTGATCATGAAACAAAACAAGGAGCTTCGAAGCGGAATGGCTGACGAAAACAATAAACTCAGCGGTCAGCTCAATGGAACACAGGAAGAGCTCCTGCGTAAACAAGATGAGCTTAAAAGACTTGCTGCCCAGCTGGATGCCAAACAAATTGAATTGAATCAGAAACAAAAGGACCTGGATGAACTCAACGCCCAACTTAAGATACGTGAAGCCAGAGTAAAAGAACTGGAAGATGCATTAAAAGCCAAGGACAAGGCCGTATCTGATCTGAAGAAAAAACTTTCTGACGCCCTCCTGGGCTTTGAAGGCAAAGGCCTCACGATTACACAGAAGAATGGCAAAGTCTATGTATCTATGGATGAAAGCTTGCTCTTTGCTTCCGGCAGCACCAAGGTAGAAGCCAAAGGCGTCGAGGCACTGAAGAACCTCGCCAAAGTACTCGAACAGAATAAAGACATCAACGTGATGGTAGAAGGGCATACGGATGATGTGCCTATGAGTGGGACCGGAGCCATAAAAGATAATTGGGACCTGAGTACGTTACGTGCAACTTCAATCGTAAAGATTCTGCTTTCCAGTGCTGATGTGGACCCAAAAAGACTTTCTGCAGCAGGCAGAGGTGAATACTTCCCGCTGGATCCCGCTAAGACTGCTGAGGCGCGTAAAAAGAACCGCCGTACCGAAATCATCCTGACCCCTAAGATGGATGAAATTTTCAAAGCACTGGAAACAAACTAGGGAGGGCTTTATTCTTTTTTATAAACGTGCCAATCATGTTTAATTCTAAGCTTTTCTGCATCGCCTTTTTCTTCCTGCTCGGATGCAGCCTCCTTGCGTCGGCTCAGAAAAAGCCGATCCACGAAGTCCAGGTCATCAAGTTTGACAATTACGGCCCTGTTGCAGGGGAGCAAACGATTTTTGATCAGCGTTATCTGCAGGACACAACGGGTCTTGATGTGGCACCGGTTTTTGATGTTTCTTATAGCATCGCCCATTTCAGCTTTCCTCCCACTAATGATACCCTGATGAAATGCCTCAAATCCAGTCCGAGCACTCGGTTTAAGCCTGCCGTGTTCGATAGCAGTCACCGGCTGGTGGAGTATTTCAGAGGCCCGGTAGAGCACTATACATTCGAATACAATGCTATTGGAAACCTGCTCTACATCAAACGTTGGGGAGCAAAGCATGTCACCGCACAGTTAACTTTTATTTATTACTAGTCTCTTTGCGCAAAAGTTATACTTTTGTGTCTCTACAAAAAAACAATGAGCGATAAAACCATTTTACGTCTGATTATGATTGTATCCGTAGTGGTGTTCGGAGCGGTTATTATCCTGAACAAAAAAATTCTCCCGGTCCCGGAAATTACACCTGCATTTGTTTTTAAGCTGCCCAAGCTCAACGCCTTGCTTAATGGCACCTGCACTTTCCTGCTTCTTCTTTCCTTTTACTTTATCCGGCAAAAAAACATAGCAGCTCACCGGAAGATAAACATCACCGCCTTTATCCTTTCTTCCACTTTTCTGCTCTCCTACATTACCTACCACTGGCTTATTCCCCACGAAGCTGTTTTTCCATTAGACAATCCTGTTCGTCCACTATACCTCTGCATCCTGATCAGCCATATAATCCTGGCGGCCATCGTTCTGCCCCTGGTTCTTCTTTCTTTTCACCGGGGCTTTCAGATGAACGTGGAAAAACACAAAAAACTGGTACACTGGGCTTTCCCTATCTGGCTCTATGTAACCATTACGGGGGTAGTTGTTTACCTGATGATTTCTCCTTATTACCCGTCTTAAAATAGCTTATCTTTGCCTCTGTCATGAGGCTCCGCAACCGTTATCTCATTTTTTCCACAGCCCTGTTGCTGTTGTTTTTATTGCTGAACACCGGTGTTTCCGCCCAGGGCTGTTCTCAGTGTAAAATGATCCCCATGTCAGATCAGCAAGGTGGGGGGAGCGCTGCAGGAGGCATCAATAAGGCCATCCTCTATATGATGGCGCTACCTTACATTATCCTGTTCCTCCTGTTTCGTAAACAACTGATTGGACTTTATAAACAGTTCAGGGCCAAAAGACAAGGCTAAAGATTTTAACCTGAATTTTGTCTGGATTTTGTTACTTCATCAAACCTCCTTATCTTTGTTACTCGTTCTTACTAATACTTATCCGGAAAGGTGGAGGGAATACGCCCTGAGAAACCTTGGCAACCCATGATTTATTTCATGAAGGTGCCAACTCGTCCGCAGCATTGTTGCGAGAGATAAGTCAGAAACCAATTGGAAATGTACTCAACTACATGGATGATCCCTTCTGACTAAACAGAAGGGCTTTTTTATTTTTACCCTCCGGACCTATTAGCTGAACACCTACAAACTCATTAAACAGAATTATGACCAATATCCGATCTGAACTCAAGAAACGCATTCTGGTGATTGATGGTGCGATGGGCACTATGATCCAGCCATACAAGCTGACAGAAAAAGATTTTCGGGGCACCCGTTTCAATGACTGGCAAAGTGACCTCCAGGGTAACAACGACTTATTATCTGTTACTCAGCCACAGGTTATTTCTTCCATTCATAAAGAATACCTGAAGGCGGGAGCAGACATCATTGAGACGAATACTTTCAATGCCAATAAGATATCCATGGCCGATTATCACATGGAATCACTAGTTACAGAGCTGAACCTTTGCTCCGCTAAAATTGCCAGGGCTTGTGCAGATGAGTTTACCGCAGCCAATCCGGCAAAACCCCGTTTTGTAGCCGGCGCTGTTGGTCCAACCAATCGTACCCTTTCTCTTTCTCCGGATGTTAATGATCCCGGATTCAGGGCCGTAACGTGGGACCAGGTGCTCGATGCTTATACCGAACAGATCCGGGCCCTGGTAGATGGTGGTGTGGATATCATCCTGATCGAAACCATCTTCGATACCCTTAACGCCAAAGCAGCTTTATTCGCTGCCCAAACTGTATTCGAAGAAAAAGGGAAAGAACTTCCGGTGATGATCTCCGGAACCATTACCGATGCAAGTGGAAGGACCTTATCGGGCCAGACTGTGGAAGCATTCCTGAATTCAGTGAGTCATGTAAACCTGCTCAGCATTGGTCTTAACTGTGCTCTTGGCGCTAAAGATATGAGACCATACCTGGAAGAGCTGAGCCAGAAAGCCCCTTTCTTCATCAGTGCCTATCCGAATGCAGGACTGCCAAACCAGTTTGGAGAATATGACGAGACACCCGATCAGATGGCCCATCAGATCCATGACTTTCTGGACAGTGGTTTTATAAACATTGTCGGAGGCTGTTGCGGCACTTCACCTGATCATATCTCACACATCGCCCAGCATGCAGCCAAAGCGACACCAAGAAAAATCCCGGTTGTTGAACCTTATCTAAGGCTGAGCGGACTCGAACCGGTAACTCTTCTCCCGGAATCTAATTTCATGAATATCGGAGAAAGAACCAACGTAACCGGATCCAGGAAGTTCGCAAAACTTATTATTGACGGAAATTACGAAGCCGCGCTCTCCATCGCCAGGGATCAGGTTGAAGGTGGTGCGCAGGTGATCGATATTAATATGGACGAGGGTATGCTTGATGCCGTTGCGGCCATGACCAAATTCCTTAACCTCATCGGATCAGAACCGGATATTTCAAAAGTTCCGATCATGATCGACTCTTCTAAGTTTTACGTCATCGAAGCTGGTTTGAAATGTATTCAAGGGAAGGGCATCGTCAATTCCATTTCCATGAAAGAAGGGGAAGCTGTTTTTATCGAACAGGCTAAAAAAGTAAAACGTTACGGTGCAGCTGTGATCGTTATGGCCTTCGATGAACAGGGCCAAGCCGATTCACTGCCAAGAAGGATTGAGATCTGTAGCAGGGCTTACAAGATTCTCACGGAAGTTGTGATGTTTCCCCCTCAGGATATTATTTTCGACCCGAATATTTTTCCTGTGGCAACCGGAATGGAAGAACATCGTCTGAATGCTCTTGACTTTTTCAATGCTACCAGGTGGATCAAGGAAAACCTTCCGTATGCGAAAGTGAGCGGAGGTGTTTCGAATGTATCCTTCTCTTTCCGTGGAAATGATCATGTTCGGGAAGCCATTCATGCTGCTTTCCTGTTTCATGCTGTGAAAAACGGAATGGATATGGGAATTGTGAATCCAGGGCAACTTCAGGTTTATGATGAAATTCCGAAAGACTTGCTGGAGCTTGTAGAAGATGTGCTTCTCAACCGCCGTGATGATGCTACCGAACGCTTAGTCACTCATGCGGAAACTATTCGTGGTGCCGGAAAAGCAAAAGACGTGAAGGATGAAGAATGGAGAAAAGCACCTGTGGAAGAACGGCTAAGCCATGCATTGGTAAAAGGCATTGTCGATTTTATTGACCTGGATGTTGAAGAATGCAGACAGAAATATCCACGCACCCTCGACATTATCGAAGGCCCGCTCATGGCAGGAATGAATATCGTAGGAGACCTTTTTGGAAGTGGTAAGATGTTTCTTCCTCAGGTTGTAAAAAGTGCGCGGGTGATGAAGAAGGCTGTTGCTTACCTGCTCCCATACATGGAAGAGGAAAAGAAGAAAAGCGGTTCTGTTCAGAAAAATGCTGGTAAAATCCTCATGGCAACTGTTAAAGGGGACGTACATGATATTGGCAAAAATATTGTAGGGGTAGTACTGGCTTGTAACAATTATGAAATCATTGATCTTGGGGTAATGGTTTCCTGCGATAAGATTCTCTCCGAAGCCCGTATGCAAAAGGTAGATCTCATCGGCCTCAGCGGTCTTATAACACCATCTCTGGATGAGATGGTGCATGTGGCCAAAGAGATGGAACGCCTTGGGATGAATATTCCGCTCCTTATCGGAGGGGCTACTACTTCCCGTGTTCATACTGCAGTGAAGATTGCACCGAATTATTCATTCCCGGTAGTACATGTCAACGATGCCTCCAAATCAGTTCCTGTTGCCAGCAGTCTTATCTCGAAAGAGTTACGTCCTGCATTTATGAAGGAGGTGGAAGCCGACTATGTCCGTCTCCGCGAGCAGAATAAGAATGCGCAGGCACAGAATAAATTCATTCCCATTGCCGAAGCAAGGGCAAATAAATTTGCAACTGACTGGGATACGCTTTCTTCTATCAAACCGGCCTTCCTGGGAAACAAAATATTTGACGATTATTCCCTTGCTGAAATTGCAGAATATATTGACTGGACGCCCTTCTTCCACAGTTGGGAGATGAAGGGCAGCTATCCGAAAATATTCAATGATCCGGAAAGAGGCGTTGAAGCGAAAAAACTTTTTGATGATGCAAACAAGATGCTTCAGCTGGTGATCAAAGAAAAATGGTTGCAGGCAAAAGCTGTCATAGGTATTTATCCGGCTAACAGTATCGGAGATGATGTAGAGGTGTATGAAGACGAGACCGGCAAAAAAGTAAGGGCTGTATTTCATACCATCAGACAGCAAACTAAGAAGCCAGCAGGGCAGTTTAATATGGCTCTTGCTGACTTTATCAGGCCCAGGGTGCTGAACGGACATGCTCCGGTCGTGGATTATATCGGGGCCTTTGCCGTTACAGCAGGTATTGGGATTGATGAACACGTAAAAAAATTCGAGAAGGATCATGATGACTATTCGGCTATCATGTTAAAAGCCTTGGCTGACCGTCTTGCTGAAGCTTTCACAGAGCTCCTGCACAAACGCCTCCGCACAGAGTTCTGGGGCTATGCCAGGGAAGAGGCTCTGGATAAAACGCAGCTCATTCGGGAAGAATATACCGGAATCAGGCCTGCACCTGGGTACCCGGCACAACCCGACCATACAGAAAAGACAACTCTTTTCAACCTGCTTGATGCCAGTAAAAATGCGGGTATTACACTTACAGAAAGTTTGGCGATGTTCCCCACAGCAGCGGTTAGCGGATTGTTTTTTGCCCATCCCGGTTCACACTATTTTGGTGTTGGAAAAATTCAGAAGGATCAGGTAGTCGATTATGCAGGACGAAAGGCCCTTTCTCTTCAGGAAACAGAACGCTGGCTTGGCCCAAACCTGGCATACTGATCAAAAAATGGGTTAGCTTTGCTCTGTCCCTATAAAACTGATGAATGCTTAAAAGAACCGGAGCTCTTCTCTTATTTATACTCATAGGAGTTCAGGCTTGGTCTCAAAACTGGTCCAGGCTCGATTCGGGGATGGCTCTCAATTCAAGGGTTTCGGCCATGGCTGTCTACAACGGAAAATTGTATGCCGGCGGGTTGTTCGACAGTGCTGGCTCCAAGCCTCTAAACAATATCGCTCGGTGGAACGGAGTTCAATGGGATTCCTTGGGCCTTGGTGTAAACAGCTGGGTCTATGCTTTATGTCCTTACCAGGGTAAACTGTACGCCGGTGGTATTTTCGACATTGCCGGCACAGATACGGTCAGCGGCCTGGCTGTCTGGAATGATACTACCTGGAGTTCTGTTGGGGGCGGGCTGAACGGATCTGTGGGTGCACTCCTGGTTTTCAATAATGAACTTTATGCCGGAGGAAGCTTTTCTGTTGCAGGTAATTCAGCAGCAAACAACATAGCCAAATGGAACGGATCCTCCTGGATGGCTCTTGACTCCGGTTTGAACGATGTGGTCTTCTCTCTTGGTTCATATAACGGCAATGTATACGCCGGTGGAAATTTTACAATGAGCAGATCTGTCACTCTCAACAGTATTGCCATGTGGAATGGTACAACCTGGGCCCCTGTGGGAGGGGGAATGGACAGTGGCTCCTCTGTTTACGCTCTTCAACCCTTCAAAAACCAACTGGTTGCAGGCGGCCTTTTTCGACATGCCGGGAGCACCTCCGCACAGTATATCGCCAGCTGGAACGGAACGGTATGGGATACTCTTGGATCTGGAACCGATACTACCGTAATGGCACTTGCTATATACGACTCTATACTCTTTGCCGGCGGTCAGTTTCTCCGTACCGGGTCTTATCACGTTAACCACTTCGGTGCCTGGAGCGGTTCTTCCTGGTATTTTCCCGGACCAGGAACAGATGCTTATGTATCCGTATTGCAATCCTATCAGAATTCCCTGTATGCCGGAGGCGCCTTTACCATTGCAGGAAACAGCACTGCCAATTACATCGCTTCCTGGAATAGCATGCTGGGGATTGAAGAGCACCAAAATGTTTCCGGAGTGCATATCTATCCCAACCCCTTCAGCACCTCCGCTACGGTGGAATTACTCGGCCATCCTTATTCTGGTGAGGCCTTGCTGGAACTCTTCAATGCTCAAGGATCCAAAGTTAAAACCTTCTCCATCCATAGTTCTTCATTTGAAATGGAAAGAGGGGCTCTTCCCTCCGGTTTTTATTTTTTCCGCATCCTCTCTCCAAACGGAATCCTTGCCTCCGGAAAACTGATTGCTGATTAAAACACTTATTATTGTATTCTAATACGTTGCCCATTGAAAGTTTCATCTTCCATCATCCTTTTTAGTACATTTAATCCAGATTCACTTTATTCAATTCGGCAGAACATCTATTTAATTTTTAACAAGAATGAATTTTTCTTTCGAGAAGACAATACTGCTTGGATTTGCTTTGTCTCTCACTTTGCTCGCAGCAATTGGGTATGTCTCTTTTAAAACCGGAAAGCGTTTCGTTGAATCTGCAGAAAGGATTGACCACACCCACCAGGTGATGGAAGCTCTTTCTGTGGTTTTGCAGGATGTCAAAAACGGAGAATCAAGCGCACGTGGATATATTATTTCGAATGATGATGACTTCCTCGAAATGTTTTCTGGTGCCGGGATTCAGCGTATTGCAGATCAGAAAAAACTTGAGTCGCTTGTCAGTGATAACCCACTACAGACTATACGTGCCAAGCAGCTTGACTCTATTTCCAAAGCCCGGCTGCTGCGTTTAAATGAATTTATTCTTACCCAAAAGAGAGAAGGAATCAGTGCCTCTTCCGGCATTACCCGAAGCAAAGTGGGGCGAAATATGATGGCCCATGTAACTCAGCTTGTGACAGAGATGCAGGATGAAGAAAGAGTGTTGCTTGCTCAACGCACCGAAAAACTCCGTAATACAGCAAGCCTGAATGGTATTGTGAATTTTCTTGGCACCCTGGGTGCACTGCTCCTGCTTTCTGCCATTTACTTTTTGTTGAGGATAGAAATTAAACGCAGAAACAAGGCTGAAGAAGCCATTAAGAATTCGGATCGTTTCACTTCAGTCATTCTTGAAAATATCCCGAATATGATCTTTGTGAAAGATGCGCCTTCACTTCGTTTTCTCCGGTTCAACAAAGCTGGGGAAGATCTTTTGGGTTATTCGAGCAAGGACCTGATTGGTAAGAATGATTATGATCTGTTCCCCATAGAACAGGCCAATTTTTTTACGGAGATAGACCGTGCGGCAATGAAATCTGAGACCGCAGTCACCGTGAAAGAAGAACCGATAAAAACCCGTTTGAGGGGAGAACGGTGGCTCCGCACCCATAAAATTACGATTCTCGATGATAAAGGTGACCCTCTTTATCTGGTGGGAATATCGGAAGACATTACGGAGATCAAAAAACAACAGGATGCAATCCTCCAGCTCAACCAGGAACTGGAAGCATTCAGTTATTCTGTTGCACATGACCTTAGAGCCCCGCTGAATGGTATGAATGGCCTGGCTGGGTTGTTTGAAAAAAATTATGCTGACAAACTGGATACGGAAGGGATCCAAATGCTGGGCATGCTCCGGACAACTTCTCAAAGTCTCTCCGCACTCATTCAGGACCTGCTTGATTTTGCTAAACTGGGCCGGCAAGAAATAGTGCGTACCAAAGTAGACATGAATGAACTGGGCACACTTGCACTGAAAGAAGCATCCGGCACTTTCTTGGGTAACAAACCAGAAATCCGGTTTAGCGAGGTTCCTCCTTCTGAAGGTGATAAATCCATGCTGAAGCTCGTGCTTATCAATTTATTTTCAAATGCTTTGAAATATTCTTCAAAGACTGCTACTCCTGTTATTGAATTTGGGGCCCTGGATAAAGGCGGAAAGGCCATCTATTTTGTAAAAGACAACGGGGTAGGATTTGATCAGCAGTATTCCGATAAACTGTTTCGAGTATTTCAAAGGCTCCATCAACAGAATGAGTTCGATGGGACCGGTGTTGGGCTCGCCATCGTGGAGCGTATCATTACCAAACACGGAGGCCATGTATGGGCAGAAGGTGAGCCCGGAAAAGGTGCCACTTTCTATTTCAACCTCAGCTAATCTTTTCTTTATAGCGGGATATTGCCGTGCTTTTTCTTCGGTAGCTTATCCACCTTATTTTCCAGCATGCGGAATGCTGAAATAAGTTTGGTCCTCGTCTCCTCCGGCCTGATTACTTCATCGATATATCCTCTTTCTGCAGCACGGTAAGGGTTGGCAAAATGTTTGATGTATTCGGTTTCTTTCTCCTTCAGTTTAGCCGCCGGGTCTTTATCTGCCATAATTTCGCTCTTGAAAATTATTTCTGCGGCACCCTTCGCACCCATCACTGCTATTTCAGCACAGGGCCAGGCATAATTCATATCTGCACCGATATGCTTCGAGTTCATTACATCATACGCACCGCCGTAAGCTTTTCTGGTGATAACCGTTATACGCGGAACCGTTGCTTCACAAAATGCATAAAGCAGTTTGGCGCCATTGGTGATGATTGCATTCCACTCCTGATCTGTGCCGGGTAAAAAACCGGGTACATCTTCAAATACAAGGAGTGGAATATTGAATGAGTCACAAAATCGGACAAATCGCGCAGCTTTAACAGAAGATTTTATGTCGAGTACTCCAGCCAGGAAAGCCGGTTGATTCGCAACCACCCCAATGCTCCTGCCAGCCAGACGGGCGAAGCCCACCACAATATTTTCTGCGTAATTTTTATGTACCTCCAGAAATGTATCGGTATCAATAACCCCTGTGATCACATCCCGCATATCATAGGGTTGGTTGGGGCTTTCTGGAACCAGGCTATTCAGCTCCGGGCGCAATTCACTGCCAGAGGATTCATAGGGAAGCATTGGAGCCCCGTCTTCACAATTCTGCGGCATATAGCTCAGCAGCTTCTTGATATTGTTGATGCACTCTATTTCGTTCGCACATGAAAAGTGTGTAACACCAGACTTGGCAGAATGAGTCGATGCACCTCCGAGTTCTTCGCTCGTCACTTCCTCGTGGGTCACCGTCTTAACTACGTTAGGGCCCGTTACGAACATGTAGGAAGTATTCTCTACCATCATTATAAAATCGGTAATGGCTGGGGAGTAAACAGCTCCTCCTGCGCAGGGGCCCATTATTGCAGAGATCTGAGGCACCACGCCAGAGGCAAGTGTATTCTTGTAAAAGATATCTGCATACCCTCCGAGTGACACCACTCCTTCCTGGATCCTGGCACCTCCACTATCGTTTAAACCAATGACTGGCGCTCCGTTCTTCATGGCCAGATCCATGATGCGGCATATTTTTTCTGCATGTGTTTCCGAAAGGGATCCTCCAAAAACTGTGAAATCCTGGGAAAACACATAAACCATTCTTCCGTTGATTGTTCCATATCCGGTTACTACCCCATCGCCCGGATATTTTTCACGGTCCAGTCCGAATTCATTCGAACGGTGGGTAACGAACATTCCGATTTCTTCAAATGAACCTTCGTCCATCAAAAAATGCAACCGTTCCCTGGCCGTCAGTTTTCCCTTCTTATGCTGGGATTCTATTCTTTTTACTCCTCCGCCCAACTGAGCCTGGGCAATTTTAGTATTCAGCAGATCAATCTTGGTTTGCATACGTAGGTCCTTGGTATGAGCAAATGTACAAAAAAGCGCCTTGCAAGATTCTGCAAGGCGCCAGGGGATCTGCCGACAATCTTTTCTTCAACCTAAGATATGATCCGAGCCCCTTGAAGCTCATTACTACAGATGAAGACTAATACCCGCTGAGACCGGATAAAGCTCCGGACCATGTCCAGGTTTGAAAAACTCGCTCATGGCGTATTGTGCAAAGAGGCCTACATTCTTGTATCCCACCCTTGCTGTCAAACTGTAGCGGAAAGGATTCAGGTTATAGTCGTTGCTCTTGACAAGTGAAACTTCTTTTCCATCCGTATCTGTATATTTCTGACGGGTCTTAGAGCCAATTTTCCATGCTCCGATTACTCCCACCGAGAAGTGAAAGTTTCGGTCCGGGTTGGAGCTTGTATTAAAATCAAGCATCAGAGGCACTGTCAGCAGGCTTTCGTTAAGTGTGTTCTTTTTGAAGCTGGTGTTGGGTTCATTCTTGGCAGTAGTATATACACTGTCATACCTCAGGCTGACTTTATTCTGAAATCCATAATGATTAAACTCAAATCCCAGGCCTGTAACAAGGTTCACAAATTCTCCGTCGAGGTGAAAATCTTTCTCAAAGAGGTTGAGGTTGAAGCTGAGTGATTTTCCATAATCCAGCTGCATATACTCTGATCCTTTGGGAAGGGTCATTCCATCTTTTGCGCCTGATCTCAATCCGTTCACTCCCATTTCCAGTCCGCTCCAGTGTTTGAATTTATGCTCCAGGTCATCTTTACCGTCGTCCTTGTCTTCCCCATCATCATCACATATAAAGACCTTGTGATGCCCCAGCGAAAGTTTAGTGGTGTCTGAGCTGCTCTTGCCGGAATCCGATTTCCCGTGCGACTGTCTCACAGAACCGGCACCGCTCACCTCCACACTTTTTTCAGCAGGTTCATTTACATACACCACATCCCCTGCACCCGAAACGGAGGAATGAAGGCTTTTTACAACATTGACTTTGGCATTTCCGGCACCGGAGCTGGTTATCTCCGCATTTTGCGCCAGCAGTTTAAACGCTTTAAGGTCTCCTGCTCCCGAAATATGAGCCTCCAGCATATCGGTGGTCCCGCTCAGATGTGCATTGCCGGCTCCGCTGAGTGTTACCGTGATTTTTTTTGCAACACATTCCATGCGCAAATCACCTGCACCGCTTCCTTTGATGGTGATTTCATCTGTGGTGATCGGCCCGGTAGAGCGCAGCTCGGTGGCGTCGCTCACTTCAACTTCTTTCAAAGCTTTCATGGTGATGTTTATTTTAACGTCGCCGGAACCATGCCTGTCTTCACTGATCATCAGAATCCCGTCTTTTACTTCGGTCTTGAGAGCATCCAGCTCTTCCTGTGATTCGGCTTCCAGCGAAACCTGATTGGTTTGTCCCTGTGTAATATTGGCTTTAATAGCACCTTTCATATGGATACCATTGAAATCTCCTACCGGCCTATCGGCTTTCACCTGTGCCAGGGCAGAAACACCCATAAGTAGCAAGAGGCTTGCTGATAATATATACGTTTTCATTTGCGTTGGTTTTAAATTTGTTTTGTGTTTGAATAGGTCATTAATTCTGGTTCTTTTTGAACACCACTTTGATCTGGTACTGAATAGTATGATCAAATGCCCCGTCAACTTTTAGGTTGTCTAACTTTTTGTGGATCTGTTTAGAGACATACTCATCGCTTCCTTCTATAGATACCAATGTCAGCTGATTGTTTGGTTTAACCTCAAAACTGATTAGGTATGTTTCTGAATCTTCTTGTTCTCCGATTGGAATCTGAAGGGATGCAACTGCATTGCTGATTCGCTCGTGAAGGATATTCAGAGAAATTTTGTACGGGTCTCCTTCGGCTGCTTTAACTGTTATACTCAGAAAAAGGAGGAGGGCCGTGATGATGCCTGTGATTTTCGTTTTCATTGTTTTATGTTTTAAAGTGTTTTTGTTTTGTTTGCCGGATTGTCTTTTCAATCCGGGAGTTTGTTTATTTGTTTGTTGTTTTACTTCGGGGAATGCTGCAGACAATCCCTGTTTACTGATGCGTATTGATTCAATTAATCTTTCTCCTTTATGGCCTTTGAATAGCTCAGGGTGCCGGCATTCACCGCGTATGAAACCAGTTCCCCGTTGTGGTCATAATCCTCATGTATAATTATTTTCCGATCTGAAAACTTGTTGAAACCGCGACTTGCCAGCTTTATCATTTCCCAACCCGGGTGTTTTCTTGCTGAAGACGGTACAGATGTTGAGAGCATCCCTCCTAAGAACTTTGAAGAGGCATATTCTTTCAGGTTCATAAATTCCTTTTTCTTTTCAACTTGAGCCGGGGCCTGCACTCCCATTGGGGATAGCACCGCCATTATTGAAAGGCCTGGGATATCCTGATTTTCGGGTGCCCTATTCAGCTGCGTCTGATTAGATGGCCAGGAAGTCATTGCAAGCAATGTTTGTTTAGTGTCTTTGTGCTCTTTAACTGATGATGGATGAAACCCATTTGCCCGTGGTATGCTTGAAGCAGCCATTAGGGTATGTTGAGAAGCTGGTGCTATTGGCAGATGAAAAGCCATTCCGCCCCAGGTCCGGCCGGAGTTCTGGGGCTGAAAGAACAGCCACACGCCTATTAACAATACAACCGATGCTGCTGCCGCCACGGCAATCAATGTTGTTCTTTGCAGACTGATCACTCTTCCGCCTTTGGATGCTCCATAGGTTTTTTCAAAATCAGCTGTCGTTTTGTAGGCCTTTTTCTTGTTTTCAAAAACCACTTGCTGGTTGGGAATGAGCTTGATTTCCCGGCAAGCTGTTAGTTGAGACTCCAGCTCGGGGTGCTGAGAAAGAAAGTGTTTTAAAGCCTGCTGCTCTTTCTGACTCAGGGTTCCTTCCGACGCATCCAGAAAATAGATTTCATAATTTTCCAGGGTGATCTCTGGCATTTTCATTTTCTCTTTTCCGGCAAATACAACAGTGTCAGTTTCCGGGAGCAGGGATATATTTTCAAAACTTTCGAATTCCTCTTTTAGTGAGGGGTGCTTTTCCAGAAAGAGCATCAGCTCCGCTACTTCTTCAGCCCGAAGACTGCCCTCAAAGTAGTCGAGGAAATAAGCTTCGTAATTATGTTGGTTGATCGGTTCCATGTTATACTAATTTGCTGGGGTCAACTAAATATTGTTGTAATAATTGTTTTGCTCTGAACAGTGATTTCTTGATGGAAACGATGTCGGCTCCTGTCATCGTTACTATTTCTTCATATTCAAACCCTTCATATTCCCGCATTAGCAAAAACATCCTTTGCATCGGATCCAAAACACTCAAAGCATGAAAAAGAACTTCTTGTAAGCCCGAATCAGGGTCTGTTTTTTCGTACTCATCATCAGGATTGACATCTGCATACTTGATTTTTTTTTCCCGATTCAAATGATTTATCAGAATCTGCCTTGCAGAAATGAATAAATATGCCTTCAAGTTTTTATTCTCCACCAACTCCAGATTTCTCCAAATTTTTTCATACACATCCTGAACTATATCCTCAGCCAGATTATTGTCCATCGTCATGCGTTCCACGAACCGTTTAAGTCCGTCTGAAAAATCATCTACCGATCGGTTGTATTCTTCAATTGTCATGACCTGGTTTTTCCTTTTTTCAATCCCTTTTCTAACGGTTAAACAATCGAGAATGCCTTTTGAACACAAAATGTCCTCAAATATTTTTTAAATGCCTGAAGATCAGGGAGATTATTTTTCACTTTTCTGAGGCCCCCTTTTTCAAAATCCCTTTTCGGGGGGTATTAAAAGATCGGGGCAGGCCTTGCAAATTACTCGGATATATTGCCGGTTTTTTGGTTTTTATGGAATAGGAAAAGGGGGTATAAATAGAAGAAATCAGGATCCTTGCAGGATCAGATTTATGCAGACTTATTGATCTTCACAAAAAATATCCTTTGTTGCTGGTCTGGGTAAATAAAAACTACTTTGGGCTGATCGAAAGTGGGTCTACTCCTTTTTACCAAACACATTTGCCTTCACCCAATTCTTCCCCCAGTTTTCCATATCCTCATTGCTCCACAGATCAGGAAAGAAGCTGATTCGCTGAAAACGCGGAGGCAGATATTTCTGCCAGTTGGTTCCTCCTGTAGCAGCAATATCCACCGGGTCTTTCTGAAGGTAACGAACCGCTGATCGATAGTGGCTCAGCTTCCAGTTGATGTTTACATTCACATCCAGAAGTTTCAAGGCGTTGATGAGGGGTTCCTCTTTTTGCTGGTCGGCACTCAATGAATGATAAATCGCACTCAGGTTGCGGGTTCTGAAACGTTTGGCAAGGGAAAGGAATTCAGGAGAATATTTCTTTTCGAACTGATCCAATGTAAGCGTTTTCTGACCGGTAGACAGTTCTGTGGCTCCGGCTTTCCAATACATGTGTTCATACATCCCATCTATCATTGAGTCGGTATAGATGCCGCTGTATTTAGTCCCCTGATCCTTGGTGATTAGGTTCACAAAATCGGTGGAACAGATTTCAATCATACGGTATTGTCCGCTCTGGAAACCACTGGCCGGAAGGAGCGACATACGGAACTGCATAAACTGTGCAACATCCATTCCATCCACCATGATGTCGAAAGAAGAAATCAATGCATCAAAATAACGGTTGATGCGGCCTAGTTTGGAAATGAAATAATCCACATCCATCGTCTTCCTCGTTTCAATCTGCTCAAACTCTACCATACACAGACGGAAATATAATTCTGTAATTTGATGGTACATGATAAATACCTGTTCATCCGGGAAACTGGTCTTTGGCGACTGGAGGCTCAGCAAGGTATCGAGGTGAATATAATCCCAGTAAGTAAGGTAATCAGCAAACAGCAAACCATCCAGGTAGGAGGTCAGGTTCTGGCCCATAGCCTTATACTTTTCATCCAGCTTCTCGATGCGGGCAACAATTTCAGGTTTCAGTTCCATACAACAGGGATATTTAAAGACGGACGCAATGTAGGAAAAAAAAACCGGCCACCCCTCGCGAAAGGGCAGCCGGTTTATACTACGTTGCTTTCTGAACTGTTACGTTCAGGTACAACTCCCAACAGATCTTAGTGTATAACCACACTCAATACCTGTCCCACCTGGTAGGTTCCGATTTTGTCGGTTCGGCTTACCCGTCCGTAATAGCGGGTTCCGCTTACCAAACCGGCTACCTTGGCATGAGCGATGGATCTGTTTTGCACACTTTTCCAGAGAGATGGATTCGTGATGTCGGTACTCAGTTCAAAGTTAAAGGTAACTCTTCCTTTTTCCGATTTGGCCGTCATCAACAACTCACCTGGAGTAAGCAGAGCGGTCATTACGAAGTCCTGCTTCTGTGGAGCCGTGCGTGTTTTGAGCGCCATATTGGCCATTTTGGCAATAGAGGCGGCATTGCTCGCATTGGCTCTGCAGATGATTTCCACATAATGTGCCAGATCTTTTAATTTGAGCTCCAGTGCAGCACGGTCAGCATCGCGTTTGGGAACAGCTCCTTTGGCATGCGTCTCCGCTACAGAAGACGAAGCTTCCAGATTGCTAATTAATGGAGTAATATCTGAGAGCGCCGGGCTCGGTGTAGGGAACGTGACAGCGTTTGCCGTTACCCCTGCCACATATGCTTTCGCATCGATGATCAGCTGGGCTACCGTTTTCTTTCTCAGATTCAGCACGACGACCGGTTTCTTTACCACCAGTATCGCCATAATAAAAATTGACTTTTTCATGTTTGTTTGTTTTAATGTTTATAATTAAGCGTTTGTTAAACAACTCCGCATTCCCGCTGAAGTTGCGCCCCTTCATTTGGATTTCGTCGTTGGTATGCGCATTCAAAATACTCCAGAGTCTTCTTTAACCGGTATTCATCAGATCCCTGGAGGTAACCCGGGTTTAAATCATTCTGTATTTGTTTGGTTCAGCTTTTCACACATTCCGTCAGAAACCGTTCTCGCTCCTTTGTGAAACAGTGTCACTCTTTTATGAATTGGTATGATTCCTTTAGGAAGAGAGATCATTTCTTCAGAGATCATCTTCTTTTTCACTAGAAATTTTTTTGTTCTTTCAGAGAATGAAACCCTTTCTTTAAAGAGATCACCTATCCTTTTCGTGCTTGGTTTCATCCTCAGAAGAATGACTTTTTTCTCACTCGGAAAGGATCTGCTCTCTTTAGATCTGATTCCATTCTTTTGTTGAAGAACGATTGTTCTTTGGAGGATGATATCACTCTCTTTAGAGAATGATCTTCTCTCTTCCGGGGCAGACACTTTCTTTTTCGGAATGATGGGTGTTCTTCCATACTTGTTGAACGCCCTTTCCCTTGAAGCTCCGTTTCTTCGTTTATCTATGACTGTTTTCATAAGGTTTGTTTTTATTTGTTTCAATTTTAATGTTTCACATTTAATACACTCATTTGTTTTTAAATTAAAACTTTCACCTACGGTTAAACAAACGAGATGGCATTTTCAGGACAAGAAATTGAAGAATAGTTAAAAAAATACGTGTTTATACGGATGATTTACAAATAAACATACTGCAATGCGATATGATTGCATTGCCGTTTCTGGGAGGTGAGTCTGTTTTTCTTCGTTTAGTGTGTTTTCTTATTGAAAAACAAGGGGTTAAATCCATTTCCTCTCCAATTCACCTCCAAAACTCAGTTCCTTACAAAAAGGTGCATACGGGTTGATGCAAATGCGGGAAGACCTGTTTTCGGGTGGGAGCGTGTTGTTGTTGTTATTCAATTGATTGAATATCAAACAAATGTGTTTTTGATGGCTCTGAACTTGTAAAATGGGGCGGTCTAAAACCAAATTTTGAAATCCTGTAAAAAGGCAACGAAAAATTTTTCATTCTCCGGAAATGGTTTTTTGGAAAAAAAACCAGATGACATTATTGATTCCGGTAAGACCGGGGACCTTGTTTCTCCTGATTTTATGCTGCTTTCCTCTGAATTTTCATTACATTCGTAAGGTCACGGAGTCTTATGAATTGGTTAAAAACGGGAAATTTTAGCGTTTCTTCCCGAAAATAGTATGGCTGGAAATCATCTAGTCCAAGTTTTTATCTTTTTCTTGAAATCTGGTTATTAAAACACAGAGAGGCGATAGGCTTTCAAACAGACCTGATTCGCTCCTGAAACGATCTCTAATACAAAAGTCATGAACAAGAAACTACTCGCTCTCTCTGTCATCCTTGGAATGTCGTTTGCAGTGCTCGCACAGACTATTATTCCTTCGAGATACCAGTTTTTCCAGGGAGACACCCTAAACGGATTTGATTTCAACACCGCTTTCAATAACCTGGGGGCCTACAGCGCTAAAGCCAATCTTTCTGAAACCGAAAAAAACATTTATATGTACCGGCAGGAGAAGGCTTTTATGCAGAATAAATATCGTCTTCCTGTTTCCGTTTATCAGATTCCTTATAATGGTGTCACCCCTTCAGGCTTCAAAAGAATTACAATTCAAGGAAGGAGTATTGCTATTCCAACGCAAACGGCGTCCAAAAAGAATATTACTCAGACTCAACGAAGCATTCCCCCGCCCCCTGCCCCATTGGCCTCCAGCTGTCAGAACCTCGATTGGGAGCAAGGGGATATGAGCAATTGGTCGGGAAGTATGGGCTGGGATGATTTTGACGGTACCTATCAAACTCTTTATTACTATGGTCTTGCACCCCTTACGGGTGCACCCGGTGGAGGTCAGAATGCATTTGTAGGAGGCCCCAATGCTGCTTTCGGAACCTCTTGTGTGGGTGTTACCTTGGTCAGCACCGGCACCGACCCTTATAGCAACCTTCCGATGAAGATGCCGGGTGGCGGAGGTTTCTCTGCCCGTATCGGCGATAAGACTGTAAATATTGGTGCTGGCTTTGCCGGTTCCTGTGACTACAGCAACCAGGTGCCGACCAACGGAGGCGGTTGTCCCGGCTGTCCTCCCAGTTGGTCAACATCAGAGTCGGCTGGAGAAATTCTCATGCTCCCTTACACCGTCACCGCCGCGAATTGTCTTCTAACCTATAACTACAACATCCTTCTGAACGATAACAATCATCCTGCCGGTGAGCAGCCATTCTTCTTTGCAAATATTGTCTCTGCAGCAGATACCCTTACTCCTGTTGTGTCTTGCTCGGGGTATTTTCAGGAAGCCACCGCAGGTGTACCCCCTACTGGTTACGGGACTTCCGCTTCTACTGCAGGAGGCGCCCCTGTCTTCTTCTCCAGATGGAGCGGAAATACGGTTGACTTGAGCCCTGTTATTGGCAGTCAGGTCATCCTTATGTTTTACATGGCGGGATGTGTTCCCGGTGGACACTTCGGATATGCTTATGTCGATGGCTCCTGCGGTCCACTTCAGTTTGCCAACGTTGGTGCACCTGTCTGCGCCGGAACCAATCAAACCATCTCTGCTCCTACCTTACCATCGGGCACTACTTACTCCTGGTCTGGCCCTGGTATTGTGGGCTCTAACACCACAGCCACCATTGTCGTCAACACTCCCGGAACCTATTCTCTGACTTATTCACTCCCAGCACCTAACGCCGGATGTCCCATCACCATTAGTGCGGTGGTGGTGTTTAACGCACCTCCTTCACTCACCCCAACCTCAGCAAATCCTGTCTGTAATGGAGGAACCACCGGTTCAGCATCGGTTGTTGCCAGTGGTGGTGTAGGTCCATACACCTATTCCTGGAGCAATGGTGCCGGTAACGTTTCTTCTATTGCCGGTGTTGGAGCCGGAAGCTATACAGCCACCGTCACCACCTCTCAGGGATGTTCAAGCAATCACATATTCACACTAACCACCCCAAGTGCTGTGACAGGCACCGCGACACAAACAGCCACCAGCTGTAACGGAGGTACTAACGGAACAGCAACTGCAAACCCAAGTGGAGGAACTGCCGGATACACTTACCTCTGGAACTCCGCCCCTGTGCAAAGCACACAGACTGCCACCAATTTACCTGCCGGCGCTTACATTTGCACCATTACAGATTCCAAAGGGTGTACCGGAACAGCCAGCGTTACGGTTAATCAACCCACACCGGTTAGCGCCACCAGTGTTGAAACGGATGCAGCTTGTAACGGAGGAAGCAGTGGTATTGCAACTGCAAACCCAAGCGGAGGAACAGCCGGATATACCTACCTCTGGAACTCTGCACCAACACAATCTACACAGACCGCCAGCAACCTACCTGCCGGAACCTATACATGCACGATTACAGACAGCAAGGGCTGTACGGCTACAACTTCTGTAACTATAAACCAGCCTGCTCCATTGACCCTTTCTGTTGCCAGTTCCGCCCCGTCTGCCTGTACCAGCTCTACCGGAACAGCGAGTGTGACTCCCGGAGGAGGAACACCTGGCTATACCTATGTGTGGAACCCGGCTCCAGGAGCAGGACAGGGTACCGTAAGCGTTTCTGGTTTAGCTCCCGGTGTATACAACTGTACCATACATGATACAAAAGGTTGTACTCAAACAGTCTCTGTAACTATTAATACGGCCGGAGGCCCTACATCCACACTCTCTGCACCCTCAAACCCTGTATGTAATGGTGTTTGTAACGGAAGTGCTACCGTCAATGCTTCTGGTGGAACAGGAACACTTACTTATAACTGGAGCCCAGCTCCGGGTGCAGGTCAAAGCACCGCTACCGCCAGTTCTCTTTGTGCCGGAACCTATAATTGCACCATCACGGATGCTAATGGTTGTACAACCACACAATCGGCCACCATTACACAGCCTGCGGCTATTACAGCAACTCCATCCTCAGGCAATGCATCCTGCGGACTCAGCAATGGATCAGCTTCTGTCTCTCCTTCAGGAGGCGGAACAGGTGGTCTGGTATATAACTGGACCGGAGGAACCATCACCGGTGGACAAGGAACAGCCAGCGCCACAGGTCTTGCTGCCGGAACTTATACCTGTACCATAACAGATGCAAATGGATGCACAGACCCAGTAAACGTTTCTGTAAATAATACCGGAGGTCCGACGGCCACTTCTACCGCTACAAACATCACCTGCAATTCTGCCTGTACCGGATCTGCTACTGTTACAGCCTCTGGAGGAACAGCTCCCCTCACCTATAACTGGAGTCCTGCCCCTGGTGGAGGACAAGGAACAGCCACTGCCAGCGCGCTTTGCGCTGGAACCTATATCTGTACCATCACTGATGCAACCGGATGTTTAGTCACTCAATCAGATACTATCAGACAGCCTGCTGCTCTTGCCATTTCTCCAACAAGTGCCAATGTACTATGTAATGCAGCTTGTAACGGTTCTGCCACAGCCACCGCCAGTGGAGGAACCGGTGTTTATAGCTATGCATGGACCAATGGAGGAGGAAGCGCTCAGACCGCATCCGGTCTTTGCCCTAATACTTATGTATGTACGGTAACCGATGCAAACGGATGCAGCACCACACAAAGCTTTAATATCACTCAACCAAACGTACTCAGCGCCGCTCCTTCCCAAACCAATGTTACCTGTAATGGTAATGGAAATGGTTCTGCCGATGTGAACGTTTCTGGAGGTACAGCCGCTTACACCTATCTCTGGAGCGGAGGCACCATCGGTGCCGGCCAGGGTACTGCTTCTGCAACCGGACTTGCACCTGGTGTCTATAACTGTCAAGTTACCGATGTGAATGGTTGTACCACTTCACAAACATTCACCATCACACAACCAGCCCTGCTTGCGGTAACCCCGGTTCAGACCAATCCAAGCTGCGGAGGAATGACTAACGGAACAGCTACCGTGAGTGTTACCGGTGGTACCCCCACTTATGCTTATAACTGGACCCCTCCTCCTACCGGAGGTCAGGGAACAGCTACTGCAACCGGACTGTCATCGGGTACATTCAATTGTACGGTATCCGACTCTAACCATTGCACCATCTCTCAGTCCTTTACCATCACACAACCGACTCCCCTTAGTCTTGCACCTTCACAAACCAATGATAGCTGTAACGGAAATACAAATGGAACAGCCACGGTCAATGCATCAGGAGGCACCGGACTCATCTATACTTACAACTGGACGCCTGTACCAACAGGAGGACAAGGAACCTCCATCGCTACGGGACTCCCTCCTGGTACCTATGTGTGTACCGTAACCGACTCCATGGGCTGTTTCACCTCACAGAGTATCACCATCACCCAACCCTCTCCTCTGACTATCACTCCTGCTCAGACGAATATAAGTTGTAATGGAGGTACCAACGGAACAGCCACTGCCACCACGTCCGGCGGAACAGCTACCTATACGTATGTATGGACCCCTGTTCCTACTGGAGGACAAGGCACTGCCACTGCTACAGGACTTACACCTGGCGCTGAAAGCTGTACCGTTACCGATGCCAACGGTTGCTCTACTACACAAAACTTTACCATCACACAGCCTGTTGTTCTGGCCGCCACGGCAACCGATTCTTCAACCAGTTGCAATATGCCGAACGGATCTGCTTTTGCAAACCCAACCGGCGGTACTGGATCTTATACTTACAACTGGAGTCCGGCACCGGGCGGAGGCCAGGGAACATCCAATGCGACAGGTCTCAGCGCCGGCACCTATATCTGTACAATTACCGATGCCAATGGATGTACCGCCATCGCGTCTGCTGCCATCGCTCCCTCTGTCAATACGACCAATGCATATTTTAACGCCACCGCAAATACAGGAGCTTCTCCTCTGCCGGTAACATTTACAGACAGCAGCACCATCAACCCCATCAGCTGGGCCTGGACCTTTGGTGATGGCGGAACCGGGAACGGACAAATAGTTACCCATACCTATTCGGCTATCGGAACATTTACAGTAACAGAAACGGTAACCAATGCCGATGGGTGTGTAAATATTTACAAGCGCACCGTGGAAGTGCATGAACTTCCTTCCTTCCTCTATATACCCAACGTGTTTACACCAAACGATGACGGAGAAAACGACAACTGGCAGGTCAGATACCAGGGTATTTCACAGTTTGATGCAAGAATTTATGACCGCTGGGGGGTGATGATGACCGAGCTCTTTGCTCCAGATCAGGGATGGGATGGACATACCACAGGAGGGCTTAAAGCGGTTCCTGGAACCTATTACTACATCCTTACTGCCAAAGGCGATGATGGAAAAAAATACGACTCCACCGGCTTTCTCATGCTGATCAGACAATAAACTGCAGGTTCCATTCTTCCCAGGTGCCACAACGGCTTCCGGAAGGATGGAACTTTTTAACCTCCATCACGTTTAATTAACAAACGATGGCTATGGTCACTCTCTTCATCTTCTTGTTTTTATGCTCCTCAAGCACTGGATATTTGTTGGCTTCGACTCCGCAACTATCACTTAATCACCTTAATACTTGGAAGTTTCCGGGTTTTTAGATAATTTCGTAATATAATATCTATCACGCACGTATTCGTTTTTAAGAACATTTGACTTCTGCCTTTCAATTCTGTGTTGTTTAAATGATCAAATTTTAACGATTAGTTATCTTTTGGGTGTTTTACGCTATACGGTTACGAAGTCCTGATATTATTATTAAAATTTTCCTGATATGAAAAATATTACCTTGAAGAAAAAGAACGCTCTGCTTCTCCTGATCCCCATGCAGCTGTTCTTTTCCCTGCCTGCTCAGGTTGTCAATGGCAGCGCACCTGAAAAAGCTACCATAAAACATCATACAGGCGGCAGTTCCCATGTCGTTGCGGAAGAAAAGAAAGAAGAGCAACTCCAGTTCGGAACACATAAACAATCCGCCGAAGGAAGCATTGCATGGATCAAACCAGCAACGACCACACGTAGCCTTTCATTCGTTGAAAACTTGGGACAGTTTGATAAGGTAGATGGCATAAATGCAAATGAAATATTATATGGGGTAAAAGATAATGCAACCCGTGTGTTTTTCACAAAGCAGGGATTGGTTTACAAGACTCTCAAGAACGAAAAAGTTTCTGACATAGAATGGGAAGCTTATGTAAAAAAGAATCATCTCAAAAGTAACGAGCCTGCCAAAGAAGAATCAGAAGACCATCGGATCATCAAAGAATCATATGTACATATGAACTGGGAAGGTGCCAATCCTTCTGTAAAGGTTGTTGCTGAAAGTCCTTTGTCTAACTACTTCAACTACCTGAATTACCAGGAAATGAATAAGAGCAAGGCTATCATAGGCAATGCCAGAGGATTTCAAAAAATCACTTACACGAATATATATCCCAACATCGATATTGAATACACCATTCATGCAGAAGGTGGAATTAAATATGCCCTCATCCTTCATCCGGGCGCCGACCCTTCCTTAATTAAGATGAATTATACGGGAACTATCCCAACTCTGGATGCTGAAAAAAATATTCTTCTGACTACTCCTTGTGGAAACATTACAGATCATGCCCCATCCACCTTTGTAGGATCGGTACAAGGCGGGGAAAAAATTAGCTCCGCTTTTGCAATCATTGGTCAGAACACAATCGGATTTAACTTGGCTTCTGAAAACATACCCCTCACCCGCACACTCATCATTGACCCGGTTACCAATTTTGCGGGTACCGTTGCTCAATGCGCAGATGATATTGCGACCGACCCAAACGACAATGTTCTTGTTTACCTCGTTGACACATCCGGCACAAATGGCAGCTCCCTTCAAAAATGGAACTCAGCCGGAACACTGCAATGGACCCTTGACTTGATTGGTAATCTGGATTACAGCCAATTCTTCCAGGGAGATGTGGGAGCCGACAATAGCGACAATGAATATATCACGATTGGCCTGGGCGTATACTCCGGTGGCTATTACAATACCTGCAAAATTAATCCAACAGGTACTTCTCTCCTGTTTGGCCTCCTCGCTCCAGGTGCACCCGGAGGGTCTACCAACAACCTCTACGAAACCTGGAGTATCTCCTTTAACTGTGATCAAACTCAGCTTATTCAATCTGGTGGCGGTTTATATAACGGCGGTGTCGGTGTAAACGGCGTGTACTTTAACGTGAGCACCTACGAAACATTGAACACAGCAACCGGTGCCGAAGGCACCATTGTGAGAGATGACAATCTGGGAGAAATCATTGCATCCCTTTGGGCTCCGAACAATATGATGTACCACTTGACTGCCGATAGCAACCTGAACGGTTCACTCAGCCCACCCTCTCCCTACACGGCTTATGGAAACTATGGCCGTCTGATCTGCGATAACCCCTCTACAGGATTTTCCAGAGTCTTTAATGTTCCTACGCATTATCACTACATGGATGCAAATAAAAAAGCTCCTGGTTCCATAGGAATGAATGGCATCGCCACTTCCTGTACTTATCTCTATACGACGGATGGACTGAAGCTTGATCAGTGGGACCTGAATACTGGTGCACACCTTGGTACTACCAATGTGACTGGAGGGAACAATGCCGGTTTCAACAACATACCAACAAACTCCGGTATCATCTGCGACAAATGTGGAAACGTGTATGTAGGTTCCAATCAGAATATTTATGTCTTCGACCCCAACCTGAATCCAATCAGTACAATCTCCGGATTTCCGGATAGGATCTTCGACCTTTCTCTCGGTAAGAACGGACTTATTTACGCTTGTGGAGGTACAGCCACGGCAACCAGCTTCGTGGCTTCTGTCAATAATGTTTGTAGCTCTGCAACAGGCGGCCTGACTGTCAATGTTACTCAACCAACATGCGCTACTCCATCGGGTTCTGCCAGTGCAACCGTAACCTTCTGCGGAGCACCTTATATCTATTCCTGGAGTAACGGAACATCTAACCCAACAGTCAGCGGACTTACACCCGGGTCTTACTCCGTTACCGTTTCCGGCTCTGTTACCTGCCCATTCACTTATTCTGTTACCGGCAGTTTCACCGTTAACCCTGCACCAGGAACACCTACGGCTACACCAGCAGGAACCAATGTCACCTGCAATGGGGCTTGTAATGGTATTGCGCAGGTCAATCCCTCCGGAGGAACAACTCCCTATACCTTCGCATGGACAGGTACCGCTCAAACAACTAACCCTGCTACCGCATTATGTCCCGGTACTTATACTTGTACAATCACCGGCAACAATGGTTGTTCTACTACACAACCCGTGGTGATCACCCAGCCAGCCGTACTGGCCATAACACCGACTCAGACCAATCTGAATTGTAATGGGGCAGCTACCGGCATAGCCGGTGTAACTCCTGTTTCCGGAGGCAACGGCGGGTATACCTATGCCTGGACAGGTGCTCCCGCTGCAGGGCAAACCACAGCAACTGTTAACAACCTTCCGGCGGGAACTTATGTTTGTACGGTTACAGATGTGTTAGGTTGTACCGCTACACATTCATTCACGATCACTCAACCAGCAGCCCTTTCTTTAACTCCGGGAGCCCTCACCAATGCAACCTGCGGGGCCTCGAATGGTTCGGCATGTGTAAACGCAAGCGGGGGAACCGGTGCATATACTTACGCCTGGTCTGGTGCAGGAGGAAATGCTAGTTGTGCAAACAACCTGGGTGCAGGATCATATGTATGTACTGTTACAGACAATTTAGGATGTGTTCAAACCTACACGGCGACCATCGTTTCTCCGGGAAGCCCAACAGCTACTAATGTTCCAACATCCAACGTATGTAATGGAACCTGCACCGGCAAGATTGTTGTCACGGCCTCCGGCGGTACCGGCCTCCTTACTTATTCCTGGACCCCAAATTCAAGCGCTGTCGATTCTGCAACCGGCCTATGTGCAGGTACCTATACCTGTATCATTACAGATGGAAGCGGTTGTACCAACAACCAGGTGGTGACTCTGACGGATCCTGCTGTGATTGCTTCTACACCTACTTCAACTCCTGCGGTCTGTGGTCAAACGAACGGTTCCGCCGCAGCTCCCGGAACCGGTGGAACAGGACCACTTACTTATACCTGGACCGGACCTGGATCTCCTTTTACCATAGCTCAGGGTCAGACTACAGCCAACCTTACCGGGCTTGGACAAGGTCTTTATACTTGTACAATTGCCGACGGCAACGGATGCTCCAAGCAGTTTACCGTGAACGTAAACAATTCAGGAGGGCCAAGCGGAACGGTTGCAGTAACCAACCCTGCTTGTTCCGGAGGTTGTAACGGAACAGCTACGGTGACAGCTTCTGCCGGACTTGCGCCTTACACCTATGCATGGTCTCAGGATGCTACGAATCACACCAACACCGCAGGATCACTCTGTGCAGGGATCTATACCTGTTCTGTTACCGATGCGAACTCCTGTGTTTATAATGTGATCGATACCATCAAGACCCCACCTGCTTTAAACGTTGCAGCAACCAACAACAATACCAGCTGTAGCGGAGTGTGCGATGGAAAAGCATTTGCGAACACCAGCGGAGGAACAGCACCTTATACTTTTGCTTGGGTAGGAAATGCAAGCACCACCGATTCTGCCGTTGCATTATGCTCCGGCCCTTATACTTGTAATATTACAGACGCCAGTGGTTGTACCACCAGCCAGGTTTTTAATATCACCCAGCCTGCTCCGCTCACGGTAAGTACAGCACCTAAAAACGTTACCTGTACCGGAGCAAGTGACGGAACAGCTTGTGCCACTGGAGCCGGAGGAACACTGGGAAGCGGTTATACCTATTCCTGGACACCCGCCCCTGTCACCGGAGGAACCACCTCTTGTGCAAGCGCACTGCCGCCAGGCACCTATACTGTTACCATTACAGACCAAAATGGTTGTACTACCAATCAGCAGATTACCATTTCACAACCCGCTCCACTGACTTCTGCTGCAGTAGCCGTTAACACGACCTGTCAGGCTGCGAACGGAACAGCAACGGCAACTCCTTCCGGTGGACGATTGCCCTACACCTTTTCCTGGAATCCAAGCGCACAGACCACTGCTACTGCTACCAACCTGGTTGCAGGAACTTACACATGTACGGTTACGGATTCTTCCGGATGTACCAGTGTGATCACAGATACGGTTAATAACACAGGCTCAATGCCCGTTGCTGCAATCATTACCCCTCATCCGCTTACATTTTGTGCCGGTGACAGCGCTCTACTCACCGCTTCCGGAAGCTTCGGGGGAACCTACAGCTGGAGTACTGGTTCAACTGCCGACTCTATCTATGTGCACAATACGCAAACTGTTACATTGACCGCTACGAATGTTTGCGGAACCTCTACCGCCACCGATGCGATAACGGTTTATAGTGTGCCCGTACCCGTTGTAACTGGAATGAATATTTTTTGCCCCAATACCAACGATACGCTGAATGTAACCAGCACACCGGCAACTGTTCCTCCGACCACTTTCGTCTGGACCCCCGGAGGATCCGGTGGCTCCTCGCTGATTGTGACTACTGCCGGCAACTATACCGTAACCGCTTCTAACCCTTGCGGAAGTACACAATCTGTATTCAACGCCTCCACCTACAATATCGTTGCAGAATTTACTTCCGATGTGAATGCAGGAGAAAATCCATTGCCTGTTGCTTTTAAAGATAGCAGCACAGCAACCGCAATCACCTGGAACTGGAACTTCGGCGATGGAGGAACAGGAAGCGGAATTGCTCCGAACCACACCTTCCTGAATGCAGGAACCTACATTGTAACAGAAACGATTACAGATGTACATGGTTGCAAGAGTATGGACACCATGCTTATCCGGGTTTCCGAAACACCGTCTTATCTTACTCCCCCGAACGTATTTACTCCGAACGATGATGGAGACAACGACTATTGGCAAGTTCATTACCGTGCCATTGCAACGTTTGATGCAAAGATCTACGACCGCTGGGGTGTGATGATGACTGAACTTTTTGCCCCGAATCAGGGATGGGATGGACGCACTTCGGGTGGATTACCTGCAGTAGCCGGAACCTATTACTGGATTATTAAAGCAAAAGGAGATGATGGGAAAGTCTACGATCTGACGGGCTTCCTGATGCTCATCAGACATTAATTCCAGGGAAAGTAACAAGAGCGCTATCTGTTCAGTTGAACACTTCCGGTGTAGACCTTGTCTTCATTCGTACTTTCTATCTTCAATTTGATGATATAAAAATACGTTCCTGACACCGCAGTCGCACCTCCCGAGGTGCGACCGTTCCAGCCTTCGTGCAAAAGATCAGAAACATACAGGCTAGCTCCCCAGCGGTCAAAAATCTCCATCGTAAAATTGTTAATTCCGGTTCCGCCTACGAGAAAAAGATCATTGATCCCATCGTCGTTCGGCGTAAATACATTGGGTATAAGCAGTGTGAAATGTTCTTCCACATCTATCATTACCCGGCTGCTGTCCTTACAACCATTCTCTGTAGACACACACACCACCGTGAATACTCCGACTGTTTGAAAAACTTCACTCGGGTCACTGCCCATGGCACTGTTCCCATTCCCGAATGACCAGAGATATGTTCCAGGGCCATTTCCTCCTGTAAATGCAACAGAGAGAGGAACAGTACCAACTGTAGGATTAGCCGTGAATGTTGCATCTGGCAATGGGTTGATGGTTATGGTGACAACCGTAGCCACGCCACTCTGACAACCATTCACTGTTTCGGTAACATAATACGTGGTTGTTGTGCTTACTCCCGAATTAAATGTACTACCAGATCCAACCAAATGGGTAAGTGCAGGATCGCTGTACCAATTCACACCAGTACCGGTGGCTGTAAGGGGCAGAATCGTCTGACCCTGACAATACGCTGCCGGTGATACAGACACTGGGCTGGGCGTGATCGGTTTGATCACTATATAGTAAATGGATGGCGCAGGAGCCGTACACCCGTTCGCGGTAAGCGTAACAGAATAAAAAACAGTGTCGTTCACTGCGCTTGAGTTCGTTAAAGTCTGGACTGGAATCGTAGCGGATCCACTGGTGGCATAGCCTGATGCCGAAGCTGGTCCTGTGGCGGTCCAGGCAAATGCACTCCCTGCTACAGACGAAACAAGTGTAACGGCAGCTGTGGAGGATCCAGAACAAATAGTCTGTGATGTGGATGCATTGCTAAGCGTTGGCTCTGGATTTACAATGACTAGGTAGGTTGAAGGCAACACTCCTGAACAGCCATTTGCAGTGAGAACAACTGAGTATTTAACAGTATCGGGTGTTGTACCAGAATTCAGTATTGTTTGAGTGGGTATGGTGTTGGTTCCGCTGGTTGTATAACCAGATGCTGTGGGAGGACCTGTTGCTGTCCATGTAAAGGTTGTGCCTGCAATTGGAGAAGAAAGTGTTACCGGAGAAGTGCTTGCTCCGGAACAGATGGTTTGCATGGTTGATGCGTTGCTAAGAATGGGCAGGGGATTAACAATAATGAGATAGCTGGATGCAGCAGCCGGAGCGCATCCTCCTGCTGTGAGAGACACGGTATAGGTGACTGTATCCGGTACGGTGCTGCTGTTCAGAATCGTTTGGATTGGAATGGTACTATTGCCGCTCGTTGCATAACCACTGGCTGATGCAGAGCCTGTGGCTGTCCAGGTAAAAGTGGTGCCTGGTACAGAGGAGGTAAGGGTAACAGCAGCAGTAGGTGTTCCGGAACAGGTAGTTTGCTGAGTGCTTGCATTTGTTAAAGTGGGTACCGGGTTTACGGTAACGTTTAACGTTGACGCAGAGCTGGAGCCACAGGCGTTGGAAGCGACCACGGTAACGACACCGGTTCCTGATGTGGACCAGTTGCTATTGATACCTGTTGTATTCTGCCCGGAGGTAATCGAACCTCCGGCACCGGATACAACCCAAGTATATCCACTTGCACTGGCAACCGGTGTAATGGAATAGGGCTCTGTTCCGGGGCATACAGGAGTGGTGCCGGTAATGCTTGATGGTGCAGACGGAGGCGTGGTAACTGTAATGGGCAGACAGCTCGGCGCACTTGTTCCGCATGGGCCTACGGCCGAAACACAGATATTGCCGGATGTGGCGCCGGGTGTTACAGTAATCGAAGTGGTGCCTTGTCCTGAATTGATTGTCCACCCTGCAGGTACGGTCCAGTTATAGGAGGTTGCGCCTGCACTCGAAGTGGTCGTATAGATTTGGGAGCTGGCTGAACAAGGATTAGAACTTCCTGTCGGTAATCCCGGTGAAGGTGGGGAAGCGCTCATGTTCACAGTAACAGAACTACAAGCCGTCGTCCCGCAACTGCCTGCTGCTGCTACGTAATAGGTCGTTGCGGTGACCGGAGATACCGAGAGCGTGGCTCCTGTTCCAACCACCGTTCCGAGACAACTTCCGGTGTACCACGTCCAGCTTGCTCCTGTTCCGAGGCTTCCTCCGGTGACGGATAAGATGGTTGGATTACCTGCGCAGATCGGGTTGGGTGCCGCGCTTGCACTTGCCGCTGGGGTTGATGGAGTATTAATGGTAACCGCAAGGCAACTGGGGGCACTGGTTCCGCAAAGGTTGCTGGCCGTGACACAGATATTGCCCGAACCACCGGGTGTGGCATTGATAGATGTACTGCCTTGTCCCGAATTGATCGTCCAACCTGCCGGTACGGTCCAGTTATAACTGGAGGCATTACTGACCGGAGGAATGGAATATACATTTCCCGCTCCAACACAGACGGTCGTGGATCCAGAAGGAACAGCAGGCTGGTTTGCAGGAGTGGCTTGGTTTGCGGGTGCATATGTAAAAACAATCACGATCCGGTTAACACAAACGCTATTTCCGGTACAAAGCTGGAGGGTGTTTACGCCGCCATTTACATAGCCCGGCAGTCCACAAGGGAAATTGCTGGAAGAAGATGCACTGACAGCACACGGGTTATTTGAACAGAAGCAACCGGTGCTTCCTTCGTTTACCGACGGAATCGCATTTCCGTCAATGGAGGCGTTAATAGCACCTCCGGCACAATCACCGGTGTAATATGAAAGTGTAGCTGAGGTGACAATATTTCCCGGGGGGCAAGGATCGTTAAATGTTTGTGTTCCGCAGGGAGCGGTGTTTCCACAATAGCTTCCTGGTGTATTAAAGCACCAGTAGTCAGCTCCACAAATCGTACAGCCGCCGCAGGCCTGGAAACCGGTATAGGTGACAGTTGCAGTGGCGGTCTGAGCCAATATCTTTTCCTGAATGAATCCGCTTGCAAAAAACAGACACAACAGAATGAATTGCCTTATCTGTATTTTCATGTCTAAAGGGTTTGATTCATGTGCCTGCTTTCAAGTGTAAACAAGGGCAGAAACGAATGAAAGAATTAAACGACGTTATCTTGTGGCGATAAACTATTCTTTCTCTCTGGGACAGAGATTCTACTTATATATAAAAGAGGAGGGTAAATCCTTAAAAAGCACCCCTTTCGTTCTTTTTACGAGATTCCGAAAAAAAAGATTCATAAAGTAGGACACTTTTTCAGGGAATAACTATGCTGAGACGGCCTGCTCAAGCAATGTTATAGTGCCTCTTTCCGCATCTACCTGAGCCTTGATACCCAGAGGTATGGTGAGTTTATTCTCAATATGCCCGATCATTGCTCCTGAAAAAGCAGGTATATTAAGCGGGGCCATTTGCTGTTCCAAGACCTGCTGGAAGGTGAATGCTTTAACAGGTTCTTCTGCAAGGCATTTTACGCATTTCCCGAAAACAAAAGCACTGATCTTATCCATCACTCCACAAAGCTTTAACTGTGTTAACATGCGGTCAATCTTGTAGGGCTCCTCCCCCGTATCTTCCAGAAAAAGGATTTTGTTTTCCCAATCAGGGAGATATGCTGTGCCCATCATCGAAACCAATACACTTAGATTCCCCCCGGCCAGCACACCGTTTGCAATCCCTTTCCGGAGTACCAGAGGCTTGTCCTCTTCCTTTCCTGTCCCCGAATATTTAACCCGTTCTTTATTCATCAGCACACGCTTGAGATAATCCACTGTAAAATCATTCCAGCCGCTGTTTCCCACGGGTCCATGAAATGTCACCAGGCCCGTTTTTGACTGGATACCCAGGAGGAGAGAAGTGATGTCACTGAACCCAATGATTATTTTGGGGTTTGTACGAATGAGTTTATAATCCAAAAGAGGAAGGATGCGGGCACAGCCCCATCCTCCTTTCATACAGAAAATTCCTTTTATTTCCGGATCTTCAAAAAAGGCATTCAGCTCCTTCGCCCTCTGTTCATCCGTACCTGCGAAATAGCCATACTTTTCTTTTAGTGTCTGTCCGGTTCTCACCCGAAAACCAAGGTTTTTTAATATCTCAACAAAGCTCTCAACCTGTTTCGGGTCCCACACCGCCCCTGCCGGCGAACTTATGGCCACCATATCACCGGCCTTCAGAGCCGGAGGTTTGAGAATCTCCGGTTCGGTCCCTACGGCTCCACTGTTAATTCTCAGCAAGGGGACTCCAGCAAGGCCAAGGGTTGTGGTGGTGAGAAAACGTCTTCGGTCTATTTGCATGTTTTGTGTTGTTACCTATCTTTTTCTGGTTTTCGAAATTTTTTCTGGATTCTGTTTTTTTCGGGTCATCATAAAGCTTCGGAGTATCCTGTACACCGCATAGCTGGCACGCATAAGTACTCTTTTGAGCAATGAAATATTTCGGTGATCTCTCTCTGACTCTATCCTTACACTCTTCTCCAGAATCACCGAATGAATATCGCGGTTGAAGTTTTCTGCAAATGTTTTATCCCTGATGTCTATATTAAGCTCTATGCTAAGGTAGTGACTGAGGTAATTGAGATTATAGGAACCAATGGTGGTCCAGGACCCGTCCACAGACATTGCTTTTCCATGCATAACCGAATTCTTCCATTGGTAAACCTGTATTCCGTTTCTCAGATAAAAATCATAGAGATAGTTTTCCGCCTGATAAATGATTGCAGCATCCGATTTCCCCGCCAGGATGATTTTGATCTCCACGCCCCTCTGTGTTGCTTCCTGGAGGAGCTTAAGGAATAATCTTCCAGGCAAAAAATAGCTGGCAACGAGGATGATGGATTTTTCGGCACCTATCACAGCCTCCAGGTAGCTTTTATGAACTTCATTCATGCCCAACAGCCAGTCATTACGCCGGAAACGAACCATCTGTTCTTCTTGCACAGGGATCTTCTGCGTTTCCTTTTTTGGAAAGATCAGCCTCCTTTTATGGTCATAGATTCTTCTGCACAATACCTTCAGCTGCGTGCATATCTGCCCCTCTACCAGTACCGCATAATCCAGCCACGGATCCTCAGATCCTTCTCCCTTGTATTTGTCTGCTATATTGATACCTCCGATCAGGGCTTTTTTTCCGTCTGCCACTGCAATTTTATGATGCAGCCTTCTTCCGAATGAAATCCCTTCTTTTGAAAAGAGTGGAGAAAAAAAACGAAACCTGATTCCTGCTGCCTGCATCTCCTTTATAGCAGAGGAAGAAAGGCCATTAGATCCGAATGCATCCGCAAGCACAAATACATGCACTCCCCTCCGGGTTTTTATCCCGAGGGATCCGCTTCTCTGGGTATTGTGTATGGTTTCGGCAAAAAAGACACCCTTTTTGAATCCAGGATTCTATCCAATGTTTCCAATCAGACCGGATGGGCCAGCAGCGTCGGCTATTCTCAGAACATCTATTTCAACCAGATTGGCACAACTCAGCGCACAGGAACATTCGCTTTACAGTTCCGGAAATTCAGCCTGTTCACAGAGAATGATATCCTGGCGAGGTCCTACTACGACCGATTCCGGACGGGGGCTATGGTCGTTCAGTATGCGATGAGCAATACCACGCAAATTGCCCTTAATTGCACAATGTGGACCGGGCAGATGGAACACCGCTGTGCAGACCCAGACTATCCTTATGCTTTCGGTTATATGGATACCACAGGGAGCCGGTTCGCGGAATATTCACACGGGCTCCTGAGCATTCAGGCAAAGACAATCCTTCCCTATTTCGATTATCAGGGTCAGGCGAGCATAGGAGTGGATGCGGAACAGGTACGGAATGCGGTTCAGAACCGGGTGATCCACGACCTCATCTTTCTTCCTAAAAAATGGAGAAGCAGCCGAAACTGCCATATGCCGATGCTGGATGAAGACGGGAATCAATACCTCTATAAGCCGGGTCAGAAAATCAAGAAGCCAACAGCCTATTATAACCTCTTCCTGAACCCTCTTCTTTTCTATTGATTAAATTTGATTATTCCCGGTACCTGCATTTAATCGGTGGTAAATTTACGGAAGACAGCATGTTATGAAAAACTATTCCTATGCCGAGCGGATTGAATTGGTC
>Ga0207068_1041_pt1 | contig 38998 bp, 30 predicted proteins | sample Alteio_BWMinCont_23_FD_153475 | JGI IMG/M metagenome (GOLD analysis project Ga0207068, IMG submission 153475) | Enriched cells from forest soil in Barre Woods Harvard Forest LTER site, Petersham, Massachusetts, United States -... | ecosystem: Environmental > Terrestrial > Soil > Temperate forest >... | reverse complement strand
CATTGTAGCTAATCCGGGTGTTACTACCATTGCTAACCCAATTATTCAATTTGATGTTGATACATTATTAAGTTCCGAAATAGCATTTAATGATACTGCAACAAAATCAACATAAATAATATTTTGCCCATCTGAAATAAGTGGGAAAACGAGAATAGCAATTCCAAATAATAGGATTTTTAAAATTCTATTATGGGCATTTCCTTTCATCAAATTGTAGTTTCTTACCCAAATCTATGATTTTTTTTTATTAATTTAATATAAACTAATAAAAAACTTTGCTGGCAGGATCCATTTTGATCAAAATTATTTCCTCTTGCCTTGATATACCTTGTAAGGATAGGAAGCTTCTACTTCTCCTTTGGTTAATGCCGTTAACTTACCTTTTATGAGATTTTTTTTGAACGCTGTAAGATGATCGGTAAATAAAACACCTTCTATATGGTCATATTCATGTTGAATAACGCGGGCAGCTATGCCATTGAAAACTTCATCATGCGCTCTAAAGTTTTCATCAAGGAATTTTATGCGGATCTCCTCAGGTCGCTCTACCTTGTCACGGATTCCGGGTATGCTTAAGCAGCCCTCTTCAAATTTCCATTCTTCTTCGCTTTCTTCGATAATTTCTGCATTAATAAAGGCCATTTTCACCCCCGGTTCATCTTCTTCCATTTTTGAACTGTCAATAACGAAGAGTCGAATAGCTTTTCCAATTTGTGGAGCAGCTAAGCCCACTCCATTTGCTGCATGCATCGTTTCAAACATATCAAAGATAAGCTTCTGAAGATCAGGATAGTCTTTCGTTATATCTTCAGCCGTCTTTCTAAGAACCGGGTCGCCGTATATTACAATTGGGTATATCATGGAAAAGAGTTGTTCGTTGTTAGTTTATATATGAAGAGTTGATCGTTGATCGTTGTTCGTTGTTGGTTTTTATCAGTTAACAAATTTGTAAATGCTTGGCTTTTTACGATATTAAAAATCAAATTGTCAAATTAGTACATTTACTCATTATCACCAGCCCATACTTAAGGAATGATAGGGAAGGCATTATCTCATCGTCTAATTGTCTCATTGCCAAATAGCCTTACTTGCCTTTCCGCTCCATGTAGGATTGCAAAATTAGTACAGCGCTTATTTTATCGATCAATTTTTTGTCCCTTCTTTTTGATTTACTTATCCCGCTGTCAATCATAGTTTGGAATGCCTTTTTAGAGGTATAACTTTCATCCTCTCTTTCAACAGGAATTGCGGGAAAATTCTTGTTTAAAAGTTTAATAAAAGCATCGATCAATGGGGTTGACTGGGCAGGACTACCATCCAGTTGTTTTGCTTCACCTACTACAAAAAGTTCAACAGGCTCCTTTATCATATATTCTCTCAAAAAATCTATTGCATTATGCGTATCCACAGTTGTTAAACCTGTAGCAATGATCTGAAGCGGATCAGTTACTGCCAGTCCTGTCCTTTTACTTCCGTAATCAATGGCTAATATGCGTGGCAAGAGTTAAGTTTATTTGAAATTTGAAATTTGTGATTGGAAATTTGTCCTGCATTTTGGAATATTTAAACATTTGACGAGCTCTTATAAAAATAATAATAAAGCAAAATTATAAAGTACCGAACTCAAATTTCAAATCACTAATCACAAGTCTTGAATTATTCAAGGTGTAACGCTTCTTTTCTTGCCAATAGTACTTCCTTGCTTTCTACATGATCAGGATCATCGACACAACAATCAACAGGACACACTGCCGCACATTGAGGTTCTTCATGAAAGCCTGTACATTCAGTACATTTATCAGGAACGATATAATATACTTCGGCAGAAACAGGTTGTCTCCTTTCTGCAGCGTTGATTTCCATTCCATTTAAGATTACAGTGCCTTTTAGACCTGTTCCATCTTCATAGGCCCACTCCGCTCCGGGTTCATAAATCGCATTGTTCGGACACTCTGGTTCACAGGCTCCACAGTTAATACATTCGTCAGTTATTCTGATTGCCATAGCAAAATGATATTTTTGTACAAAATTTATGCAAAGTTAGTGAAATCACTGGTTTTGCACCTAATCTATACCATGAACCTTACTCAAAGAGTTTTATCATTTTCAGCCCTCGGAGATATATTATCAGCCAAATTAGAAGGCGGCTCATTTGATTCGTTGCTTTCAAAAGCATATTTTGAAAATCAATGGTTTACAAAAGAAAATAGCCAAAATGCTATTTCTTCAATCATCTCTGACTTTTTGAACAAATCAAAAATTGAACATTGGCTTGATAGATATAATCTACCTGAAAATAATGAAAGTCCTAAAACGATTGGGATTGTAATGGCAGGTAATATCCCTTTAATAGGCTGGCACGATCTTATGTCCACGCTTATAACCGGCAATAAAGCGCTGATTAAGTTGTCCACCAAAGATACGACATTGATGAAGTTGTTTATTGATGAACTCGTAGCAATTAATACGGATTTTAAAGAAATGATTCAAATTACCGATCAGCCTTTAAAAGACTTCGATGCAATAGTAGCGACAGGAAGCAATAATACGCTGCGTTATTTTGAATATTACTTCGGCAAGTATCCTCATATTCTTCGAAAAAACCGGAATTCCATAGCCATATTAACCGGCAATGAAAGTGAGTCAGAATTAGTGAATTTGGGAAACGACATCATGACGTATTTTGGATTGGGTTGCCGGAATGTATCAAATCTTTATTTGCCTTTGGGATACAATTTTAATAGGTTCTTTGAAATAATAGAACCCTGGAATAAAGTGCTTGAACATAACAAGTACGCAAATAACTATATGTATAATAAAAGCATTCTCTTGCTCAATAAAGAAAAGCATTTGGACAATGCATTTTTATTATTAAGAGAATCTAAAGCGCTATCGACACCAGTTTCCGTTTTAAATTATCAATACTACAATACTATCGAAGAAGTAAAGTCATATTTGCAAGAAGAAAATGATAATCTGCAATGCGTTGTTGCTCAGGGCGGAATAATTGACAATACAGTCAATTTTGGAGAAACTCAAAATCCACAATTGTGGGATTATGCAGATGGGGTAGATGTAGTTGAATTTTTGAATTCGTAAACTACATTATTGCAGTTCTCTACTGTAAAGCACCATTTTATGTTTGATAGTGGTTCAGTATCAAAAGAACAATATGATTATTATTTTGTATAAATAATACTAGTTGTGCTATTGATTAGTAAAGTAAAATTATGCCACTTCTTAGCATTCTTTTCTGGGCTTTTTTCGCATCTTATGTAGTTCATATTCTTGATGAAACACTGCTCAATGGTGGTTTTGTACAATGGATTGCAAAGAATTTCTGGCCAACCTATCATATGAAGATGTTTTTCTGGTTTAATGCGGCCTTTATCACTGCAGTTGCAGTTGGAAACATTCTTTTCGATTGTCTTGGTGGTCATTGGGTTATCATTCCACTTATATTTGTGGCTGGGTTTGTTACTCATGCTTTTACATTCCATATATATTGGACTATTCGTCTCAAGACTTACTCTCCAGGCTTAGTCACCAGCCTACTTTATGTAGTTATTTTCTATCTGTTAATCAAGTATGGAATTGGTTGTAATCTTATAAGCATTGTAGATTTTACTATTGGAACAATGGTGGGCGTTCTGACCCTGGGTGCTTTCTTGACTATTGGGCCAACAGTGCTTTTTCCACGAATTATGCGTAAGCGACGCTAAATTAATTAATATCTTGTTGATTGAAACTATTTACCACTTCCTCGTTAGAACCAGGTTGTATTTTACATCGGTTCCTTCCTGGCTTTCTTCAATTATTATGCTGTATTTTGGATAGTAAAGTTGTGTCGTTTTGGATTTTATACTCGGTATGTCTGATGTTACTTTTTTAGCTGATGGTTCTCCGAGGAACTTATGTATTTCAGTAGCAGGATCAACGCAAGAGGGTGTAACAATATCTGATGATAATCCTTTCAAAAACTTTGACATAGGAGGATATAGGATTACCTGGTAAAGTCCTGTATCATAATTAGGCCATATTAAATAAGCAAGTGCTACTGAGGACGTATCATTGCTTAAATCATTCAAATAAAACCGTTTCCCATTAAACGGGTCAGGCACTAATTTGAAGTAAGGATAATTTGCAAGTTTTGCTTTTACCGCCTCCCTTCCCATGCCGAGAGCAATTCCAAAGACAGTTGCATGGCTGCCGTTAAATGAAGGCAGCGAAGTGATATCAGTCTTCGTCATTTCTACCGAATCATTTTTCTGGGATATAGGAGAAAAAGCATAAGAATGAATATGACAGCAACAAAAAAATATACTTATACAAATGATACCCGATTTTCTATACGTCATTATGCAAGTAGATTATTGTATAATAAATGATTAGTTGGCCATTTCACTTATAAATTTGATACGCATCAATTGTATCTCTTCAAGTGAAAAAACATCAGCGCCTAATGATTTCCATGCATCTTCAACATTGTCTATCTCCGCGCTTCTGAAATAGTCATATACCTCGCCCTGGTATTCACGGTCAAGCACTTCATCAATATAATAATCAATATTAAGTTTGGTACCGCTATACACAATGTTCTCAAGTTCAGAAAGCAGATCATTCATGGTTAAACCTTTGCCTCGGGCAATATCTTCTAAAGATATTTTGCGGTCAACATTTTGAATAATATATACTTTTTGAGCAGATTTATTGACTACTGATTTTACAATGAAATCATCAGGACGTTCTATTTCATTTTCCTCTACATATTTTGCGATCATTTCAAGGAATGGTTTGCCATACCTTACAGCTTTAGAAGCGCTTACGCCTGTTATCTGGCTCATTTCCTGTTGATCTAACGGGTATTTGATAGCCATTTCTTCTAAAGACGGATCCTGGAATATGATATACGGAGGTAAATTTTTGTCTTTCGCAATTTTTTTACGAAGCTCTTTAAGCATGCCAAACAAAACCTTGTCAAAACCTTCACCAGCCACAGCATTTTCCGTGTCTTCGTCAGCGAGGGTCATATGTTCATAGTCATGGTCAATAGTGACCATAAAAGGTTTAGGATGATCAAGGAATTCCACACCCCGTTCAGTGATTATCATAGAGCCGTAGGCTTCAATATCTTTATCGATCAGGCCTTCAAGAAGAGCCTGCCTGATGACTGATTTCCAGAAATTCTGATCTCTGTCCTTGCCTTCACCATACATTTCAAGCTTGTAATGGTTATAATTCTTTACGGTCTGCGTTTCTTCACCTCTTAATATATTTATGATGTGATCGATATGGAACTTATCCTTGATCACCACCATAGTTTCAAGGGCAAGCTTAAGCGGCTCTTCAGCATCAACCTTTTCTTTAGGGAAACGGTGATTGTCACACATCTTCATTTGCTCGCACTGTATGTCATCATATACTTCACCAAAATAATGCAATAATGATTTCCTTCTGCAACTTGAGTTTTCGGCAAAGGCAGCCATCTCCTTTAAAAGTTGTGTTCCAATTTCCCTTTCTGCTACAGGCTTATCTTTCAGGAATTTTTCCAGTTTAAATAAGTCCTTATAAGCATAGTACATTATACACTCACTTATAATACCATCTCTGCCTGCACGACCGGTTTCCTGGTAGTAGCTTTCAAGGCTTTTAGGAACGTCAAAGTGTATTACAAATCTCACGTCAGGTTTATCAATACCCATCCCAAATGCAATGGTAGCCACAATAACATCAACATCTTCCATCAGGAATGCATCCTGGTGCCTGGCTCGTGTATTGCCATCCATACCTGCATGGTATTCCAGCGCTTTAATGCCATTAACCCGAAGCGTTTGCGCTGTTTCTTCAACGGTTTTGCGGCTCAGGCAATAAATAATTCCCGATTTACCGCTATTTCTTTTTACGTAATTTATAATATCTTTTAAAACCCTTGTCTTTGAAGCTTTTGGTCGTACTTCATAATACAAGTTTGGCCTGTTGAATGATGACTTGTACACAGCCGGATCATTCATTTTCAGGTTCTTCAAAATATCTTCCTGCACCTTTGGCGTTGCAGATGCCGTAAGTCCGATAATAGGAACCTGGCCAATTGAATCTACAATTTCGCGAATACGGCGATATTCAGGCCTGAAATCATGCCCCCACTCTGAAATGCAATGTGCTTCATCTACGGCCACGAATGGCACTTTTATTTTATCTAAAAAATCAAGGGTTTCAACTTTGGTAAGTGATTCAGGGGCAAGGTAGAGCATTTTAGTAATACCTGCCAAAACATCTGCCTTCACTACCTCGAGTTCTTTCTTGGTAAGTGATGAATTCATGAAATGCGCCACACCTGACCTGCCACCAAATGCCCGAATTAAATCTACCTGGTTTTTCATAAGGGCGATCAGCGGCGAAATGATTATCGCTGTACCTTCACTTACCAATGCAGGAAGCTGATAGCAAAGGCTTTTGCCGCCACCTGTTGGCATTATTACAAATGTATCCCTTCCTTCAAGGATGCTAAAAATTACTGCTTCCTGGTTACCCTTAAATGAGGTGAACCCAAAGAAGTCTTTCAACGCTTCTTTAATCTTATCTTCCACTTCTACAAGCATACTTTTTTTTTCGAGGCGCGAAGTTACAATCTTTGCGCCATTTATTTTTATGTTTTTTTTATCGTTATTTACTTAAAATCTAATTGAATTAACATAAGATTATCATTACCGTTTTAGCCCAGTTCCAGGATTTTGCCAAATACTTCAGGTAAAGAATAATTATGTAAGGTTTTGGAGCCACACAATTTTCCTTTTTTAATCGATAATTCTCTTCTTTTGCTTCTTCTCTCTAATTTTAAGTTAAAGTTAAGGACAATAGATCAAACAAAAAAATTTATTTTGAAAAATTCTTGCAAATGTTGCCATTGCGGCAATTCAATTACCTTAATTTCTAACTTATGCGAAGCAACCTAAAGCTTCATTTTTTCGTCAGTCTGTTATTATCTCTTCGCTTTATTGGCAAATAGTTGCAATTGTAGTGCCATTATCAATAAAAAAATCTTAAATTACCAACTCCAATCTGGTTGTAATAATGATTTGCATTAAAAGGTTTTTTGTATTTTTAATCGTTTTAATTGCATTAATAATGCCGTCAAAAGTATTAGCTAACCATATAATGGGGGCTGATATTACGTGGAAACATCTTGGGGGCGATACAATCTTGTTTACTGCGGCAGTTTATAATAACTGTGAAAGCCTCAATTTATCTAATACGCCATTCCAATATTTTGAGGAATGTTCCAGTCATCCGACAACCTATAGTGTTACCGGAACTATGTGTTGTACCAAAGATGTAACCCCGGATCTTGGTTATGGTTGCAGCAAGTGTGGCAGCCCCAATTGCAATAATCCTTTTGGCATCCAGATTGTACAGCTACAAGTTAAAATCGTATTTCCTAAAAGTTGCTGCTCTTGGATCGTATCCTGGAGCCAAAGCAGCAGGGATGGAGCCATAACAACGGGCGCTGCCGGAGAAACCTTTTATACAGAATGTGAAATTGACGTTTGTGCAAAAAATCCACCAGATAACTCTCCTTTTTTTAATTCGCCTGCTGTAAATATTTCTTGCCGTGGTACATGTACTACTTTAGATAATAGTGCCACAGATATTGACAGGACATCAAAAGGACAACATGATTCATTAATTTACAGCCTGGTTGCTCCGCTACAGTCACATGGCAAGCCAATAACTTATAGCAAAGGATATGCTTATTTCTCCCCAATTGCAACTGATACATCAGCTACTTCCTTATGTAAAGGATTTACACTTAATACAGGAACAGGAAGTCTTCAATTTAATGGTTTAAAATCTGAGGTATCTGTTTTTGCTATTCAGGTTGAAGAATACCGGCCAGATTCTCTGGGTAACCTGACTCGAATTGGGACCATAAGGCGCGATATGGAAATCTTAAATATTGCTTGTCCCTATAATGTGGGAGTAAATGGTGATCAAACTCCAATAGTTACGGGTATAAATGGTGTAACTACTTATTCAATAAGGCTTTGTGCGGACCAGTCAACTTGTTTTAATATAAAAGCATTTGATCTTGATCCACAAGATACTGTAAGCATGTCATGGGACAAAGGTATACCAGGCGCTACATTTACAGTGGCTAAAGACGGCAAAAAATGGCCTACGGGAGTATTTTGTTGGACACCTACCCTTAGCGACGTAAGTGCATTCCCACATAATTTCACCGTTACTGTAGTAGATAATCATAAACCGCCGGGTAAATCATCAAAAACATTCTCAATTTATGTAACCACCGGACCATCTGCAGTATATTCTGCCAAAGTTACTAAATGTGGAGTTGTGGAATTTAATGCTGACGTAGCGCCATCTTCCCTAACCCCAATAACTGATTATTTATGGGTTGGAGATGGTACACAAGGGGGCGGACCTTTATATATTCATAGTAAAAGCGGAACATTTACGTATCGTAGACTAGGTACTTATCGTTTTTCCCTAACTATAACAGGCCCAGGACAATGTGCCGTTACTTATAATGATTCAGTTTTTATTAACCCTTCCCCATATGTGTCCATAAAAGACACAATGGTTTGTGCAAATTCTCCCAATGCAATTATTACTGCATATGGTTATGGTAGTAGATCAATGCCTTATTCTTACAAATGGAATACGGGAGATACAACAAATTCTATAAATGTGTTAATAACAAAAGATACAAGTTTTACTGTTACAATGACTGATGCATCTGGTTGTTCTACTGTTGATTCTGGACATGTAAAATTGCTTAAACCGCCACCACCTCATCCGGCGGTTGATAAATACATTTGTGGATCAAACTATAGTATGTTATACTCAGCACTGAGTTCGGCGGTAGTTTGGACTAAAATAAGCGGACAAAACGTGATTCATAATTATTCAACATTCAATTTAGTTGAAGCAAAAGATTCTGGTTTATATATTGCTATGGCTCAAAATAGCGCTGCTTGCCCAGGAATAGATTCATTTAGGGTGCATTATGTGACAAGCGGGCTTTTGCATGCCAGTGATACTGATGTCTGTTCTAATGATACAGTTCCAATTTTTCCCGATGCTTATAGATCAGGTCCTGTATGGATTGATACAGGTTTCGGGTATCAAATACTAACCCATAACCTTGAAATGAATTCAATAAAAGTTACTATACCTCTAAGAATTAAGTTTGAAGAACCATCAAAAAACTCAAATATCAGCTGTGTGGATACTGCTATAATAACAATTCATATCCATACAAAACCTACACCAAATCTAAAGTCTTATCTTGAGATTTGTTCCCTGTACAATCATATTGACCTCAATTCGTTTGTAGATAGGTCATATTGGACTGGAGGATATTGGTATTATCCAAAAAACTATTCAGCTATAATCGGTAATCTTCTTTATTCTGATATAATGGGAGTTACTGTAAATGATTCCACCCTGGGCTATATTCATTTTCATTATACTAATCAATATAAATGCACCAGCGATGATTCCATGCGGGTCCTGATCTGGGATAGGGTAAGTGCGGGTAAAGGCGCTGTAATTTGGAAGGAGTGCGGAAGGCATATCTTGAGTACAGCCTATGTGCATCCGAGGTATGGCGGCATTTGGACTGCAGGGCCAAATACACCACAGGCTTGTATAGAATATTCGGGTGATACGGTTTTCTTTAATCCTGCCCTTGTTCCGGGCAATGGGATATATTCATTTATTTATACCTACAAAGATTCGAATAATATATCATCTTGCAGCGGATCTGATGCAGTATATATCAACGTTGTAGCGAAGCCGACAATTACGATAAACAACATTGATACTTTATGTTCTAATGCCGGAATACAAAAACTCTCAGCCTCTCCCGCTGGAGGAACGTGGCAATTTACAGATGGTACAAATCCTAAGGCATTATCCTATAATATTGATTCTGACTCTTATCAATTTAATCCTGCCATTGCCGGGCAAGGGCCTCATCATCTGCAGTATAGTTTTGCATTTAATAAGACATTTGCTACTTGTACAGATGCTGCCAATACTCAAATATTTGTAGACATAGTCCCACCATCAGATTTTACAACAGCTGATCATAAATGGTCATATTGTTCCACCCAAGCGCCAATAGCATTAATACCGGAAAATGCAGGTGGCAACTTTTTTGGAAATGGAGTTTTCCAAAATGGCGGCACATGGTATTTTGATCCTGAGCAAGTTGACACGCTCGTAAAGGTTATTTATAGAATATCTGATCCTGACGGCAAGTGCAGTAATGTGACAATCCATAACATAAAAATATTTCATCTCCCTGATATTAAATATACTGATACTTCTGTTTGTGGGGTTAATGGGGTGTTTAATCTCAAAGCAATAGTTAAAAATGCTGGCCAGGTTAGCTGGTCTTCACCTTTTAATGGTGTAGATGGTGGATATTTTATGAATCCAAAACGAACCATTGATTCAATATTTACTGTTCAATTTATTCCCGGTACCGATGAATTGAAACAAAAATATATAACGATTGATCTCGTTGCCTGGGCTGATAGCCTTTGTGATAGCGTTCATACGAGCTATAGAATAAGGATAAAACCTGGTCCGGTGGTGGATTTTGTTTCCAATCGGGAGGGATGTGATTCATTCACTTCCAAATTCACACAATTGGCTTATGATTCATTTGAAAATATAGTTAAGTACGAGTGGATATTCGGTGATTCAAGCAGGCATTCTTTTTTAACAGATCCCTCACATACTTTTCATGCGGATTCTACGGCCGATGTAACGAAGTATAATGTAAGTTTATCCGTAACAAGTGGTGACGGGTGTGAAAATACAATATTGAAAAAAGGTTGGATACAAGTTGACGGCAAGCCTTACCCAATAATTACTGCCATACCAAGATTCACAACGCTTGATAGGGCTACTATACAATTTGGGATAAGCAAAGACAGCAAAAACATGGGAATGATTGACTCTCCACTTATTTATGACTGGCATTTTGGGGACACTTTAAATCATAGAATTGGAGGGCGTTCAAATCTTAAAGACCCTGAATATACTTATACTGATACGGGCTATTTTACCGTAGTACTAAAAGTAACCAATGGCAATGGTTGCATTGGCATGGATAGTGAAATAGCATTTATCGATATAAGACCTGCATTTGCAATTTTTATTCCTAATGTGTTCTTACCTGGCAATAAAAAGGGAGGCGGAAAATATATAAACTTCTTATTTAAACCTGTTATAACATCTTACTCCTCCTTTGAAATGAGTATCTATAACCGATGGGGCGAGTTGGTTTGCAAAACTTCTGATCCTGATACCGGCTGGAATGGCACCTTTAAGGGCGATCTGGCTCCGGAAGATGTTTATATCTATATCATTAAAGCAAAAAGTCTTTATGGGCAAGAATATAAATATAAAGGGACTGTTACTTTGTTGCGGTAAGGGAATAATTATTTAATTTACACCAAATTACAATCTTAGCAAAGAACTGCTAATTCCTTCTCTAATTTTGAAAGTACAATATCAGTTGGAATTTTTACAGATAACTTACAGAACAGCGTTTCAGCAGAATCAAAGCTGCCATTTTCATAATATTTATTTGATGGGGCCCCACCTCCACAAACCGCATAATATTCACATGAGGATTTGCAGCGTGAAATACCACTCTGAATATCATCATTTATTAGTTTGAACTTTATTGAATTTAAAGCATCTTCAAAACTATCTATATATACATTTCCGAGAGCAAAATCTCCATAGCGTTCAGATTTTTGACCAAGAAGTTCCGGTGAAAAGGATGAAAAATTACCTTCATAGTCCACTGATATAATGGCATAAGGAGTACTTTGATGATTAAACCTCATCTCCTCATTTATTTTATAATTTTCTGCAAAAGGATTTCCAATTATACTTTGCTTTGAATTTAGAAATTCCCTGATTACCAATCTGTGGTCATTTTGTTCCTGAAGTTCATATAGCCTGCTGAGAAAAGCATAAACATTATCTGACCTGCCATTTTGAAGCGATGATGACATATTTCCTCCTTCGACCTCTTCAAAATTTAAACCAAGATATTGAACGCCAAGATCCTTAAAAAAAATAAATATTTCATCGGGATAATTGCAAGCTTCAGCAGTAATAACCGAAATGATATGATACCGGATATTGTTCTTTTGCAAAAGATTTGCTCCCTGCAATGCTTTTTTAAGTGTTCCTTTCCCAGCACGGGTCACCCGATTCTTGTCATGTAAAAATTCGGGGCCATCAATACTTAATCCAATACTTATATTATTTTCTTTTATAAAATCACACCATTCCTGGGTAATAAGCATTCCATTAGATTGAATTGAATGCTTGATTTTTACATCAGGCGGCGCATTGGCATTGATAATATCAAAATATTGTCTGTAATAGATAAGGGGAACAGCCAATGGTTCCCCTGCATGCCAAACAATGGTAATTTGATCCTCAATTAAATTTGCTTCAACTACGCGTTTTATTAATTTCTCAACAGTTTCCGGTTTTATTTTATTCGTATTACTTCTTTCAGGGAGATAGCAATAACTGCAATCTATATTGCAAAAAGGGGATGGTTGAATAATTAACAGGTCCAATGGACCGTAATTGATAAAGGATTTAATAGCGTTAGTTTTTAAAGTTTAATACATTTAAGCAAGTATATACTAACGCCCATGTCCGTGATCCTTGTCGTGGTCATGATCATGGCCACGATCGTGACCTCTGTCATGATGATCAAAATCATGATCGCGATGGAAATTGCCCCAATTATTCCAGTTAGACCAATCATTCCATAACTTGTTCCAGTCGTTCCAGCCGGGAACAATATTTATCCATATCTGATCAATAGGTAGCGTTCCTAAATGTATACGATTATTTACCCCTGCACTATTATCATCGTTGTTTCTTATATGTTCTCTTACAGAGTTTATCCTGTCATTTATTGTTTTTACTTCATCGGACTTTTTATTTTCAGCTGTTGCTGATTTTGAAGTAAATATTGCACTCCCTGTCACAACAAGAACCTGCAAAAAGCGAATTAATATTTTATTGATTTTCATATTTTTTTGGTTTGTTTTTTGGTTGTTTTTTCTTTCCAAAGGGCTATAGTATAATCAAAATGTTTTTGACGTGCCTCATTAGGTTCAGTCTTTCCCAATTCATTTGCTTTTTCTCCATAGATCACCGCATTTTTATAATCGCCTTTTGCAGCATATAATTCTGCCTTGGTCCACATATTGGCATGGGTTTCTTTTATAGCGATAGATTTATTGATCCATTCAAGTCCTTTATCCAGATTAACACATGCTTCCAGATAATAATTGGCAGCACTTACATATATATGCCAGTCATCTTTATCAGCTTTAGAGAATGCAGTTTCGAAAGTTTCTGTTACTTTTTTCTCATTATTAATAAATATTGGCACTCTTAGAGAAGTTGAGCCCCAATTCACACATAATATAGCAGTATTTGGTAAAATATCAGAAAATGAAAATGTGAAATCTTTTGTATAACCGGTTTTTTGAGCATCAACATTTATTCTTAAAACATCATTTTTTTCATTATACTGATTGATGTTATACAAGGTGTCTTCACTATTAAAGATCATTACCCAACTTTTTTCTCCCGGTATCATAAGTAAAGAATAATCACCTGCCGGAAGCTTTTTGTCCTTAATCATGATGGTATCAGAAGTAGAGAATTTTACAATGTGATGACCAGGCGTCCATAATTGATCATGAGGCACTCTATATTGCAGACCACTTGTATCATTATATAAACTAGGCCTATGATATCTTATTGATAATTCGGTTACACCAATATATTGGGTAATTTGGCTTAGCGGACTAGCTTCGGGCAGTTGCATTTCGCTTACAGGAATTGAGTGGTTAGTTGTGTCCGCTGTATTTTCCATATTAGATGTATTAGAAGTGTCATTGCTTTTTTGTTTGCACCCACCAATTATGAATGGGAGAAATAGTAAAAAGCAACAAAATCTGCTTATTTTGCTTTTAAAGAGTTGTTTCATATGTTTTATTGTCAGGTTTATAAGTTCTGACGAGTAAAACACCACTTAGGGCAAATTGTTTTAAAATAGACAAAATGCTTAAAAGTATTTAGAGGGTACACTCCTAATAAGTATTAAATAGTAAGAAAGAAACCAATTTTGGATTGGTCATTGGTGAATAAAAAAAGTACTTATAAAATATCTTTAATCAATCCCATACTTATGTCCCAAAGCCTTTCTGCCGTTGCTGCATCGTATGCCAATTTTTCCTTGACTTCAGGTTTGCCGGGTTTTGATAAGAAGTATCCTGAAAAATTAGCATTTTCATTGGTTGCAAGATAAACCGGGTTTGCGGAAGCTTTTTCAGGAGAACCGCCGAAAAGATTGACCATCAACTTTAAAAAGAAATTTGTTTCCCGCATTATTCCGGTTTTTGAAACTCCAACATGTAATATATTCATGATTATATCATTATCAGGATGCCGTTTTGCGAACTCTTGCGTAAATAAATGGTTGGCAAGCATTTCCTGACCCAAAGCTTTCATCATTGTAAAACCATTTTTTAATGGCAGGTCATCAAAATATATTTGCGCGGTTTTCAAGGTTGGCGAGCTTAACTGAACAACCCTTGCTTTTCCACTTCGTTTTAATTCAGATAACAATAACTGAACTGTTGCAAAGCGGCTCAGATATTGAATCGCAAATCCCGCTTCAAGGCCATCAGCCGTAATTATTTGTTTTGGTAAAATGACGCCAGTAGAAAGTATCAATATATCAATAGTATCAGTCTTTTGTTTTATTGCAGTGGCTAATTCTTTCATCCCCTTTAGATTAGAAACATCAGCAACAATATATTCTACGTTTGTATTCCCGGATTTGGACTTTATTTCCTCTGTAGCCTGTTTGGTTTTTTCAGCATCTCGGCCATGAATAATAATGCGATACCCTTTTTTTGCAAGTTCTGTTGCGGTGGCTTTGCCTACACCGCTGTTGCCTCCGGTTATTACTGCTGTTTTCATTTCATTAGATTTAAGTGATAAAATTAGGGATTAATAAATAAAAAAAGGCAACTTATAATTGCTGCCTTTTAAGTGGGAGTAACCACAACAAATTCGAACCAATTCCTGAATTTGGAGAAAATTGTTGAGTTTTCGGAAGGATTATAGGTTTTAAGTTCAATAGACTTATTTTACAATAGTTCGAATTTTTCGATCATTGAGAGTTGAATGGGTTTTCTCAAAAATCAGGAATAATAAATATTCTGCAAACACATTTATGGGATTTAGACAAAACCACAGATGATATTATTTGAAATCCTTTGACGAATTATTTCATAATAGATTTTCTCATTTTTTATGTCAGGCAACTAATTATGATGAATTGCGTCTTAAGCATAAACTTTGACTACTAATTTATGAGTTGCAAATACCTGTGATAAAATATTTTAAAGACATATTTTTAGCGATAAGTTTTTTAATGATATTCCGCATTGCATGCTTTGCACAAAAAGTAGAGTGGCTTGATGAAATACAGAATGATGTCTCTGGTCAAAGTGAAGGTATTCAAGCACTACATATCCAAAATCAAGGGAAGGTTTATTTTCAGGATCAGTTCTTTCCGCCAATTGTTTTCCATGGCCAAGCCGTTGGCAAACCGTATTATAATATGATAACAGCTTATGATACTGTTGGTAAATTTCAATGGTTGAAACCTGTAAACCCAAATGGAGATAACGATGGTGGGGTTTTTATGGCAGGACCTTCAGGCCACCATGGCAATTTTTATTACTACAGTCATGCAACTAACAATTACACCCAAAGTTCTGGCTACCTTTCCGAAATGGACAGTCTCGGAAACAATATTTGGACACGAAAAATAATTGACACTGGCGGGGTGGGCATCGAGCAAATAAAAACAGATGATTCAGGAAATGTATATATGCTTATGGGGTGCAGTGGGAGTAGCTTTGTGGCCCAAGGGAAAACTTATAGCTGCCCAGCAAATGAAAACACCACTTTTATAATTAAGGCAGATAGCGAAGCTAACATAAAATGGGTTAAGTCGATTATAAGCAGCACTGACGGCGAACAGGTGCTGGCAATGTGTCCAGATAAGAATGGCAATATTTATTTTTACGGGTGTACGTATGGAAGTACGGTTATGGTACAAGGCAAAACCTATATTTCATATTATGCCTTAAGTTATCTTTACAATGGTATCCCTGAATATATCGGTAAACTTAATAATAATGGCAGCTATAGCTGGTTCCATTTTTTTGATGATGATTTTAATGGCAGCGATGATTGTGATGTCGATGGCTCGGGGAATCTTTATGTTAAAATGTATTTTGGCGGTGGCAAAGGAGCGGTTGATACAGCAGATCTCGGCGGGCTTAAACTATCGCCCCGCTATCCCTCAACCTTTCTTGTTAAATTCGATTCTTCAGGCAAACCTTTATGGGCGACTGGCATTCCACAGATACAGAGCCTATCACCTGACGATGGTGGTGGCGTATGCCTTGACCATCACGGCAATTGCTATATGGCAGACGATTTCAGAGGCACAATATTCACAGGAAGAGATACTGTAAAATCAGGTACATCATTGAACAATACCGGTCTCTATATCAATAAATATGATTCTGCAGGGGTACTGCAATGGAGCAAGATATTCAAAACTAACCCAACTGTTCAACAAGCCCAAGTCGTGTTCAGTAGTATTTCAGCAGATGATAATGGAACGGTCTATTTTACGGGCAGTGATACGGGAAACACCAACCTTGATGGTTTTGCACTTAAAGCCAGTGTAGCAAAAATTAAGGGATATAGATCATCTTTATTTGTAGGCAAATTGGGTTATCCTCCCGTCTATCTACCGGACAGCATGAGTTATGTACATACATGTGGCTCTAAAATATATTATTTTCACCTCTACTACTATACTACCCCTGATAGCATGGTTTGGAGTTTCGGGGATGGATTGCAAAGCAGACAGTTTCAACCAATGCATTCCTATTTAAAATCAGGGATTTATATTGTAAAAGTAACCGCTTATGTACATGGATTGGTCAAATCTTTTTCGGATACCATCAACTATATCAACTTCCCATCAAGGCTACTCCCGAAAGATACTACGCTTTGCCCCAATTCTGTTTTAAATGTCAATACCACAGTTCAAGGAGTAACAAGCTATCTGTGGAACAATGGGGACACCATGGCTAATCGTATTATTTCCCAGGCTGGATTTTACAAAATAACAGTTTCGGGCGGTGGATGTGCTAAAAGTGATAGTTTCAATTTGGTTTATGACAACCATAGCTTTAACCTCGGAAAAGATACCATCCTATGCCAAGGCGACACACTAGTTCTGTCAGCTCCAAACTGGCAAAATGCAAAGTATAGTTGGAGCAATAGCAGTTCAAATCCACTTCTCTTTGTAACTGCCCCGGGCATTTATTCGCTAAATGTATATGACGGCACATGCCATTTTGCAGATACAATAAATATCAAATATGACCTTTTCCCGTCTCGGATTCTGCCCGCTGATACTGTAATTTGCAAGGGCCATTCCGTTCTAATATCTATCAAGGATTTTTATGGCACTATCCAATGGCAGGACAATAAATCGGACAGTAATTATGTAATTTCCAACGCCGGAACCTATACCGTAACCCTCAAAAACCAATGCGGACAAAGAACATATTCTTCAGTGATAGCAGACAGTAACTGTAATTGCTACTTATTTGCACCAAATGCATTCACGCCTAACCGTGACCAACATAACGATCTCTTCCATGCTGTTACTAATTGTGAACTGGAATCTTTTATTATGAGAATCTACAACCGCTGGGGAGAGCGGATATTTCAAAGTGAAGACGTCTACCAAGGATGGGATGGAGTTTTTAAACAGCTCTCCTGTCCTGAAGGTGTATACATCTATGAGATTTTTTACAAGTTCGCTCACTATACAGAACAGGTCAAAACTGGAACTGTGTTACTGATAAGATAAAAATACCATCACTTTAATGCGATAGGACTAAATTGTATCCTATTCTTTAAAATATTCTGTCTCGCGGGACAATATTTACTGTCCCTCCGAGACAGTTCGTGGAGAATAACGGATTCGAACCGATGGCCTTCCCGATGTTATCGGGACGCTCTACCTTCTGTGCTATAAAAAATAAAATGCCCCCTTTTTGGGAGCATTTTTAAGTGGAGAATAACGGATTCGAACCGATGGCCTCTTCCATGCCATGGAAGCGCTCTACCAGCTGAGCTAATTCCCCAAATCTGGTGTTTTTTTAAAGAGAGGGCAAAAGTACGATAATTGAATGCTAATTCAAATTATAGTATGATTTTTAGATCTATTAAAAATATCTTGAAACCCATATTTCTAAAATTCTTTTCCTACATCAATCAAATTCATTTTTACTTTGTTCATCTTTGATGAGGAATAAATAACAAAATAATTTACTAAAATTAAATTATGCAAGCCATTTTATCAAAACCCTATTCAGTTGTGATGCAAGGATATGAAGAAAATTCTAACAATGACGAAAGCGCTGACAGATACATTCCCGGTGTTTGCAATATTGGTAAAGATGAAATAGAACAGCGCAAAAAAGGAATATATTTTGCTTTGGCATTACTTGTCGCAGTTATTATTGTACTTCAACTATTAAAAGCAAATCCGATATGGCGAATAATTGTTTTTATTCCGGCTGCTTCTTTTGCTGTCAGTTTTCAGCAGTGGTATTTTAAATTTTGCCTGGGATTTGGTTTGAAAGGAATTTTTAATTTTGGTGAGGTTGGCAAATTTATTAATGTTGAGCAAAAGGAATATTACAAAAAAGACAAAGCAAAAGCTATTAAAATGATTATCTATGGAATTATTTATGGTTTACTAGTAGCTGTAGTCTATTGCTTTTTATAGATACTATTCAATCGACTATTTCGTTAAGTTTATCTAACTTTCCCATAAAATTCCAAATTGATGAGGCTAAGAAAGAGCTTGCTGTTATTTATTGTATTATTTTGTAGCGTATTATCTCTTAAAGCTCAGGATGATACACCTCTTTTGGATACTGTTCCAAAGCCAAAAAAGCCATTAATGTTGTCTTTCGGACTTGATCTAAATCTCAAAACACTAAGCGCTACTTATAATCATGATTATACGGGTGAGTATAATATATATGGAAACGGCCCAACCGGCTGGGAGTGGGTTACGCATAATAACAAGTTTAATAATCTCCGAAATTATGGCCCTTTTACTGATCTTAAACTTAGTGTATCGATTGCAAATAGTAAGGTATTTCAATTAGGATTGAGTTATAATTTCGGGGCAGCTTATATTCCGCTTACTACTTATGATGCAAATGGAAATCTGGTAGTTGGTGCTTCCGCAAGTAATATATTTGCAGGAATATCATTATTGACTGAATACAATTATTATTTTAATAGGAAAACATACACGGAGCCTTATTTATATGGAGGCGTAGATATTGGATCTTATACGGGTACAGACCAGGTATTTGGGCCGGGCACACCAATTTATTTGCAAGGCAGGCTGGGTTTTGGATTTGATTTTAAACATGATGTTATGCTTAAAGTATTTATATCATCAGACCACCTGATCTATTGGGAAAGTGAAACCAGCCAGGTTTTTCAGCGAACGGAAAGTATTAAAATAAACCTTGATGCACTATATATAGGTTTCGGGATTTCGAAGACATTTACTTTGTTCCCGGATTGAGGGTTATTTTACCTCAATATAAAATTCTGGTGAAGGAGTGACTGCTCCAAATATGCCTAAGCCGCCATTCACATTGCTTTCAATAACAACCGGTTGGGATAAGGGATCTCGACTGCTGGATGCTTGTGTAGAAACATCAATCATATATTTTCCAGCTTCTGGTGTCGCACTATTAATAGCAAACCAATGCGTGAATGGTGGTTTGTATGAAAATCCCTGATTATCATAACTATTAGTATTTATTTCAAGTTGTTTACCATCTAAACCAACATCCGATATAAAGCCTGTATCATCAAAAATTTCATTGCCTAACGCTGCCGGTAAGAATTGACTTACTGAGTAATAATTAGTTTGCCCTTTGAGATCATTAAAATATATGTGATAATTGTAATAATAACTGTTTGGCGCCTTTGCATAATCAAAATGATCAACATTAACAGGCATGGGTACCATAGTTTCAGCTTTAATCATTTTGCCATTATAACTAATATTCGCAATGTAATTGTGCCCAATTAGAGGGACATGTTTCCCAAGATAGAACCATGAATATGTATAATTTGGGAAAGAAACATATCCGCTGTCTAAGTGAAGGGTTTCTGATATATTGATAGTTTGGTCCGTAATTACCACTATAGCATTTTTTATAAAATTATAACCTCCTGATGTATCACCATAGGAATAATAAGATTTGCTTAAATTAAGATACATGACCGGTAATTGATCTGGTCTTAAAATACAAAATACGGCCACTTTTGGCTCATATTTAGGCAGCTCAAGGGTAATATTTTGCTGACAGCCAAATAGCATAATTGTATTCGAATAAATCAATAAGTATATTTTATTAAAGTGAATCACTGCTGGGTTTACTTAACAGTTATATTGAATAATGGTGAGGTCGATAAGGCTCCAAATACACCAAGTCCCCCATTTACATTACTTTCAATAATAACTGGTTGGCTCAAAGGTCCATTATGTATTTGAGTCCATATATCCGTGTCATATTTTTCCATTTCTGGTGTCACTGTTTTAACAGTAACTTGATATCCAACTGAATCTATAAGAGATGATGTCATAATATAGGTGTCAGTTGTTGTTTCCAATTGTTTACCATCCAAGCCATAGTCTGATGTAAAGTTAGTATAAAAATTATTTACAACGAATCCATTCGGTGGAGGGGAAGTGTAGAAATTTTGTTCACCGACTATATCTTGAAAAAAAAGATGGAATATATAATGAGTTAGACCGCTATTCGGATCATCTATTCTTTCATGCGTAAAAGATTTAATTATAACAGGCATCGGGATTGTTGTCGCTGCATTTATCAAGCTGCCCAGGTAGTTTATATTTAAAATATAATGATGCCCTACTATGGAGGGACGATGACTGTAGTAATACCAACTGTTGAAATAAATACCACTATCTAAGCTTAATGCATCAGTGGTATTAGCCGTTTGGTCAGTAATAGTAACTACCGCATTTTTTATAGGAATATAGCCGGGAGTTGTATCACCATAACTATAATAAGATTGGCTTAAACTCAGAAGGACAACCGGCACGGAGCCAGGTTCCAAAATAGAATATACAGCTACTTTAGGCTCATATTTAGGCAATTCAAGGGTTATATTTTGCTGACAGCCAAAAAGTATAGAAATTAAAATAGAGGTTATTACGCTTTTCAATTTACCATTAGATATTCTTAACTTACTTTTTACTTTATTCTTACAAAAACCTCAGTCTGGGTTACTGCCCCAAAAATGCCAAGTCCGCCGTTCACATTGCTTTCAATAACAACAGGTTGGGATAAGGGATCATTAGCGCTGCTAGCTTGTGTATTTATATCATTCAAATATTTTGCCGTTGCAGTTGTATAATTATTTAACTGAAAGCTAAAAGTAATTGGTGCGGGTGGTGGGGGATACCCAAAAATATCGCTTAAATTTTCAATTATTTCCAGTTGCTTTCCATCAAATCCAAGGTCAGAAGTATAATTAGTAAACTGACTGCTGCTTATACTATATGAGTTTGCTTCTCCTTGTATGTCATGGAAATAAACGTGTAGCTCATAATCTATTGATAAACTATTCGGATCCTGCAATTTGATGTATCCAACTGAATCTATTTTTACCTTTAAGGGTACTATCGTTTCAGCATTAATAATTTTCCCGTTATAATAAATGTTTGCAACATAATTGTGACCTGCAATTGGATCATGGTGTCCTCTATAAAACCATTGTTTGAAGCTGCCATTCGTAGAATCAAGTTTCAAGGTGTCAATAGTGTTTGCCGTCTGATCGGTTAAATAAACTTTAGCTGTAGTAATAAATTGAAAACTGGCGGTTGTATCACCATAGCTGTAGTATGATTTACTTAGGTTGAGTGTCATAAAAGGGTATTCGGTAGGATTTAAAATACAATAAACAGCCACTTTGGGGTCGTATTTTGGCAGCTCAAGAGTAATATTCTGCTGGCAGCCATAAAATGACAATGACATGAGAACAAGTGAAATAATAATTTTTTTCATTGCTTAAAATTTAAAATTATAGCTCACCGTTGGGATAATTGGGAATATGGAAGTTTGGACAGCCGCAGCTTTGGTTATGTTCGCATTTGGGTCGTGCCAATTAGGGTCGATACTTACATAATAGGGGTTTCTTCTGCTATATACATTGTAGATATCTAACCTCCACTCGTCCTCATATTTCTTATGTTTGTTTGTATATTTTATTCCTATGTCCAATCTATTATAAGGAGGCATTTTATACCCATTCATAGTACCATAATCCTGAACTTGAATAGGACCAAAGCCAGTATTGGGCACATAATAAGTGCCAACAGGTATAGTAAGTGATGATCCTGTTTCATATACAAATACTGAGGAGAAAGACCAGTTTTTGTTGAAATTATAGACACCCGTAAGTGAGATATCATGTCTACGGTCATAAGTGGCAGGGTAGGGGTTGCCATTATTTAGTTGTGCAAACTGTCGGTCTGCCCAAGATAACGTATAACCAAGCCATCCAGTAAATTTCCCTTCATTTTTCTTAATGAATAGTTCTAAACCATATGACCAGCCATCACCAAAATACAAAGCTTTATCTACATTTGGATTAAAAAATATATCAGTACCCGGTTGGTATTCAATAAGGTTTGTACTTTTTTTGTAATATATTTCAGCGCTGGTTTCAAAGCTGTTATTTAAAAAATTCTTAAATACTCCTGCCGAAATTTGTTGAGATTGCTGTGGCTTTACAATATCGCTACTTGGTATCCAGAGATCTGTGGGAAGCGTGAGCGCTGAATTGCTTAGAAGATGTATGTTTTGATACATCATGGCATATCCCGCTTTGATGGAAGTCGTCTTATCCAGAGAATACTTGACTGTAAACCTTGGTTCAACATTAAAATATTGTGTTGTTTTGTAATCGAAAAAAGGAGACCTCAACCCTATATTGAAAGAAATTTTTTCAGAAAAAGTATACTCGTCATTTATATAAGCTGCCGCGGTATGTACATATTTAATTTGCTCATTAGTAAAACTTGACAAGCCAGATGAACCTTCAACAAGGCTTGGTATAAATTTTTGGTAGGTATAAGTGCCTCCAAACTTGATATGATGTAGAGGGGTAGGGTACCAGTCAAAATCAATTTTACCACCAACATCCTGTATGCCGGATTGAATTTTAAAGTTTGTTGAATTTTCCTGATCATTTATTGTGAAGATGTAATCATTATAGATCAAAGTGGTATTAGCAAATAGTTTAGGAGAAAAAACGTGATTCCACCTTGCTGTAGCGCTTTTATTTCCCCATGAGATACCCACTCCTGTGGTATCACCCGGATTGGAAAATTTTGTAGAAATGACATCACTACCAAGATATCCACTAAGATATACGCGATCTTTGTCAGAAATCTTCCAGTTTAGTTTAGCATTAATATCGTAAAAATAATAAGCTGCGTCAGTACCGGTTGGCAGAAAAGGTTTAATCAAAAAATCAAGATATGTTCTCCTGGCAGAAACCATAAAGGATACCTTGTCTTTTACAATAGGGCCTTCCAAAGTTATTCGTGAAGATATAAGTCCTATTCCTCCTTCGGCATGATAAGATTGATCATTCCCATCCTTCATAGATACATCAATAATAGAGGATAATCGGCCACCGTATTGGGCCGGAAATCCACCTTTATATAATTCCACTGACTTGATTGCATCCCCATTAAAAATGCTGAAAAAGCCGGCGAGGTGAAATGGATTGTATATAACTGCTTCATCAAGTAAAATAAGGTTCTCATCAGCACCTCCTCCCCGTACATAAAAACCTGCACTGCCTTCAGACCCTGACTGGACACCGGGTAACAACTGTAAAACTTTAAAAAGGTCCTTTTCTCCAAAGATGGCCGGTAACTCTTTAACTGAAGTAATGGGGACGTCTATAACACTCATTTGAGGTTTGTCAATATTTTCTTTAGCTTTTGAACCTGTTACTACTACCTCACCGCTTTCCAGGGTTTGAAGTTGAATGTTCAGTTCAATGTTTTTCCGAAGATTAACTCGTTTTAAAACAGGTTTATAGCCGAGGTACCTTATGGCAAGGCCAATACTATCAGCGTCTAAGGTAAGAGAATAAAAACCATATGCATTTGTCACAGCTCCAACTTTAAGTTTTGGGACATACACTGAGGCGCCAATTAAAACTTCACCCGTTGAAGCATCTTTAATAAAACCACTTATGGTATATTTTTGTGCAGAAGCAAAGGCAATAAAAGTAAGGAAAAATATAAGAATTGAAAGGAGTCGTTTCATAAAGGATTTTTGATGAAACGAATATAATGCTTAAATCATATACGAAGAAGCAAATAATTATTGAGGATTGATTTTATAAGAGGATGTATTACCATTATAATTCAATGAAATAATTAAAAAATTGCTGCTGCCTGGTACTTCATATTTGCAGATGCAGTCTTAGACAATTTCAAATTATACTGCATCTTTTGTTCCTTGAATTTGCAGACAGGCTTTGAATTGCTTTCTGTTGATACATTGATCAAAGAAAGGAAAAAAGTAAGGGAAAGGAACGCGGTAAACAAAATTAGCTTCTTCATAATGGCTTGTTTTTTTTAACAAATACAAAGTTGATGCCAAAAGTTTACTTCAATATTACACTATTGTCGAAATGAGTTACATAATTCACATGTTTTTAGACCATTTGCCACATACCATTTACCACTTACTTCTCACTACTTACCACTCACTCTTCCCCTTCTCATCTCGCCATTATTGGTTTTGAAGAATAAGTCGGCATCCATTTCATAGTATGCGGAAAACTGGTCCTGTGGGCAGGCACATGTCTTGGTTTTTGCTTTTTTGGTATGTATTTTTCAATAGTTAACCGGGCCATCAGGTAGCTAACTGTAGATTCTGCTCCCTGGTTTAGGTTAACCTGGAATTCTTCCAAACCGTCAAAGCATCCACCAGTGCAAGGGTTATATATAATTTGACCTAAATGATTATTTCCTAAAAACCAATTAAACGCGATATCCATCTTATTTAAATATACAGGGTCTTTAAATACCCTATAAAATTTATCAAGAGCTAAAATAGTATAGGCCACGTCAATTGGCTGTTCTCCAAATCCACCATGTTCACCACCCTTTTGAAGCCAATTTTTGTTTGATATAGGTTTTATACTTTTTCCTTTAAAAGTTTTAGAAAGTAAAAAATCAAAAGATTTTTGCGCGATATCTCTATAAATTGGATTGCAGGTCGCGACATAAGCAGACAATAGAGCTTCAGGCAGAATACTATTCCCGTAAGTTAGATAACTTTCAAACCATTCCCATTCTTGAGAACTTTCATGGTTGTACATGTTTACCAATCGATTGGCAAGTATTTTAATAACCGATGAACTTTCTGGATACTGATTTTGAATATTATTATAGCATAAACCTTTTATTGTAAAAGCCATAGCTCTTGTAGAATGCATTTTGACAGCTTCAGGCAGGGATTTATAAAGGATAGTTTTTGCAGAAGTCAATAAAAATTCAGGAATGATTTTTTCAATGGAGAGTAAGTATCCTAAAGCCCATATTGCACGTCCATTGCTATCTTCAAGATTGGTCGAATAGTTTTGTTCGGTGAAATTTTTATTCTCATCTACATAGTTTAAAAAATTGCCTGATGGCTGCTGGCAATACCTGATAAAATGAAGGTATGTTTTTATATAATATAAGTCAGCATTATTACCTGTAAGTTCATAATGCTTACACATGGCTACCATAGCTCTCGCGTTATCATCTAAAGTATAACCGGAAGAAAAATCGGGCTGGTTTATTTTTGAAAACTGGATAATGCCGAAATGTGATGTAAGCTGTTTTACATGATTTAAAATTACTATCGGTTTTTTATATTTTGCAACTATTTTAGCTTCATGTATTTTACTAAATAATTCGCCATATTTTATAGAAACATTTTCCCATGCTGCAGGTATTATTCTTTGAAGACCATTATTGCTTAAATTTCTCATTAAATCGTCATCGCCTAATAATAGGTTAACCGCATCTGATAGTTGTTTTGAACTTTGAAAATCTACAATTATACCGGCATCATCTTTTAATATTTCCTTTGCCTGCGGTATTGGAGTTGAAATAACAGGACAACAACAGCTTAATGCATAAGAAAATGTGCCACTTACTGCTTGATGTGGATCTTTTGAAGTAAACAGATATATATCAGATAATTGAAGATAATCTAATAATTCCTTTAGTGGCAAATATTGATTAATGAATTGCACATTATTTTGAAGTTCCAGTTCATTAACTTTATCTACCAATGATTCGCGGTATTTTTCACCATCGGTTTTAAGTATTTCAGGATGTGTTTTGCCTATGATAAGAAAAAGAACTTCGGGGTTTAATTTTACGATGGCAGGTAATGCTTCAATGGTTGTTTCAAAACTTTTACCGGAACTTATCAATCCAAATGTGGAAAGGATTTTTCGTCCTTGTAGTCCATATTTTTCTTTTAAACCATTCTTATCCAAATGTGGTACAAGATGTATGCCATGAGGTATAATTTCAATTTTGTGAATTGGGGCATCATAATCTCTTATTAATATTTCAGCAGAATTTTGAGTCATTACTACTGTGAATTCGCACACCTCAATAATTCGTTTCACTCTAAGGTACAGCTCCTTAGAAGGATTAGGCAAAACTGTATGAAAACTAATTATAACAGGTTTCGTGAGTAATGACAAAAAATGCAAAAATTCATTTTCAGATATATTCTTAAAAAAACCAAACTCATGTTGAAGCATGATCATGCATATATTCTCATTCTTATTAATTTCAGATGCGGCTTTTACAAAAGAATCATAATCAGAAGTGTCAATTACATATTTTACATCCTTATTATACACATAATTACCTCTTCCCGATTCTAATGCACAAACTACTGGAGCAAACGAATTTTCAAATTTGTTATTGATAGCTTTTATTAAATCCTGGGAATAGGTAGCAATCCCACATTCCCTTGGAGGATAAGAGGTAATAAAAAGGATTTCAGGAATGGTTGATATTAATGTATCGGACATAATTTTAAGTAGTTTTATAAAGCATTAATTCTTGTAATAGTTCATTTAGTTTTATTGACGCACAGGCAACATGTTCATCTGCAGTACCATAATAGATATACAAAGTATCCTCAAAAATGGCCGTTCCTGTGGGGAAACAAACATTATTGACATATCCGAACAATTCCCATTCATGTTCAGGGAAAAATAATGGATACGGAAGTCGGGATATTTCTTTTCCTGGGTTTTCAAGTTCCATAAGTGCAGCGCAAGCCGAATAAATATAACCTTTTGGTGAATCGTGAACGCCATGATGGATCAAAAGCCAACCATATTCTGTTTCAATCGGGGGACAACCGCCACCTACATAACTTGCATCATGTTCAAATTTTGAAGTAAGGGCAATATGACTATCGAGATGAATGAAATAATCTTCCCAAAATTCGTCAGTGAGGTCTGATAATTCATTTACTGCAACTATTTGTACGTCTGGCCTTATCCTGTGTAAAAATGTAAGTTTACCATTAATCCTTCTTGGGAAGAATATCACATTCTTATCCCATAAATAAATAGGTTTGTTATCTATTTTTTCTATTTTTTCACGTTCGTTATACCGAATATATTTTTCATTGATAAGCTCTTTACTTTCAGCCAGATATTTGAATTTGGCAAAACTTATTATAGGAACTATAACACCCTTTTTTTCAAAATGTATAAGATCTGTTGATGTAGCTAAGGAACCTAAAGCATTTATACCATCATAAGCAGTATAGGTAAGGTAATACAAGTCATCAATTTTTGTGATCCTTGGGTCTTCAACACCATGGCTTTCAAATTCTGATTGAGAATAGATGATAGGAGCGTCACTTCTATGAGTTAAAGTCAATGGGCCTTCAAATCGACAATAGCCAATGCTTGAAAAGTTGCCCTTTCGTACAGCTCTGTAAAACATGTGTACTTCGTTGCCGGTTTTTATAACTGCAGGATTTAAAACGCCTTCTTCCTCAAAAACTAATTTTGTTTTTGACAATACAAGACCTTCTTTTTTAACTTTAATCATGATGCGAACAATAATTGGATTGCAATTTTATATACAATCATCAGAAATATAAGTTTGGAATTTTTTGGGAAATAAGATCAAATGCCATAATAGGGACTTGTTTCTATTGCATAATAGAGAAGTCTCAATTATTTTGCTTTGCCCTTATTATTGGGGAATTGTCCGCAAGGATACTATTATTGTAATTATTTCCTGCATCATAATTTTTTGCATCGATCTGTCGAAGATGAACTTGTGAAGATGTATTCATAACAGATAGGAAGAAAGTAAATAATAAGAATGCGGAAAATAATAATAGCTTTTTCATAAGGGTGTAATTTATATCATCACAAAGGTGTGCAATGATATCCTTTCAGCTATTACATAATTTTTGGAATGAATTACATAATTCCCATGTTTTGGAATCCAAAATTGTTAATTGTAATCTTTACAGAACTCAATCTTTGGTTACCCTACATTTTTTTTTGGCTCCAGGTAGGATTTCAAATCGTTTATGTATTGTTCAAATGCTTCACTGCCCTTTAGTGTAATGCTGCAAATAGTAAGCGGATAATTATTCCGAAATTTCTTTTTTACTTTTATATACCCTGCTTGCTTTAGCTTGTCTATTTGCACGCTAAGATTGCCTGCTGTAGCATCAGTTTTTTCTTTGAGATATCCAAACTCAGCCTCGGTAAGACCTACAAGTAAAGACATAATAGCAAGTCGAAGCTGCGAATGAAGTATTGGGTCGAGTGGTTTATACATTTTCTTTCCATTGTTTATTGAGTAAGTGACCAGGGATTATATAACCGATTAATACCGCTAATGCCAAGATCAGGTTTACATACACATTGCTTGCAAATATGGAGCAAATTGCCAAAATCCAGCATGAAATTCCTCCATATATCAGCGGTTTAAATTTTAACATGCCACCCGTTATAAATAATCCAAGCCCATAAAGTGAAATTACTATAGGAAACAGATTTACATTTAAATACCCCATCATAAATAAAGTAATGCCAAGTACAACTCCAAATGCAATCCAAAGATATTTCATTACATCGTCAAACCATGTTCGAACCTTATCTTCTTTTTGCTGTTTTCTTGAAATAATTATGGAAATAATACCACCGAGCGGCATCAAAATGAGCCACATAATGCCACCAACCTGTAAATTTATGGATGACGAAATTGGAATTACAATTTTTTCAAGATGCATATATCCAATTATAGCTTCGCCTATAGCAGCAATAAATACGAGCCATCCCCATAACATAAAATAAGCGCCATTATCTCGCACTTCTTTCTTCGCTGTGTAAAGCATTTCTTCAATTAGTTTTATGTTTGATATAGAATCCATATAGATTGTTTTTATGTTTTATAAATTAGGTACAAAAATAAAGTAGTTTATAATATAAACCAAATATTTCACAAATATTTTTTTCTGACTTCATAAAAAACCGTAAATCATTCATAAATTGAAACCCTGTATCACGATTATTATGTTTGGCAGATTTTTTTTTCTTTTCGCGCTTTTTAGTTTGGTTAGTGAATTCGCATTTGCGCAAAAATACCCTGGTTATAAAGTTACTGCACTAACCAATGAATCTAAAGGGTATTATTTTTTGTGTCCTATCCAATTGCCTGCCGGTACTATTGCGCCAACTCAAATGATCCTTGATAGCACAGGTAAAGTTGTGTACTATAAACCAATACCCCTCATAGTCAATACAAGTGATTTTAAGATCCAGCAGAATGGGGATATCACCTATAATTATCACGCACAATTTTATAGGATGGATAGTAATTTTAATATAATTGATTCTATACTACCAAAAAATGGAGTAACGATTGATACCCATGATTTCCAGATATTGCCAAACGGTCATTATTTATTTATAGGATCTGAACTAGTAAATATGGACTTGATTACCTATAAATATTTTAATAAGGGTACTACTTATGGTTCTAAAAATGCATCAGTAAAATGCGGCGTTATCCAGGAACTTGACGAAAACAAAAATGTAGTTTTCGAATGGCATTGTAAAGATTATTATTCTTTTGGGGATGTCGATCCATTTTTTTTAAATGGCCCTGACAATGTGGATTGGAATCATATGAATGCAGTAGCTTTTGATAAGGATGGCAATATTCTGCTATCTGTACGCCATTTTGATGAAATAACAAAGATCAACAGAAAGGATAGTTCAATAATCTGGAGACTGGGCGGCAAACGAAATCAATTTAAATTTACAAATGATTCAATGATGTTTTTTGGACAGCATGATATTAGAAGAATCAATAACGGAAGTATCACATTATTTGATAATGGCAGGGTAGCTGGTCCATTTAATCCTTCTGCTGCAAAAGAATATGTTCTTGATGAAGTGAATCATACGGCAACTCTTGCATGGAAATATATTCAGGATTCAACTCTATATAGTACAGGACTCGGGAATGTGCAAAGGTTATCCAATGGCAATACACTTGTCGATTATGGAGATTATATTAAATCTAATATTATTTTTAGTGTTGTGAATACTGCCGGCTCTAAAGTATTTGAGATAACATCAAATGATTCGCTACTTTCGTATAGAGGCTTTAATTACTTTACATTACCCTGGAAACTCAATAGGCCACAAATAACTTGCTCGTTATCAGGAGGAAAATATTATTTAGACGCAGGTGCAGGTCACGCAAAATATCTTTGGAGCAATGGAGATACAACTCAAACTATCCAGGTAAATGGAGAAGATACTTTTAGTGTATTTGTCCCGATAGGTAAAGGTGGATTTATAAGTTCGCTGCCTTTTATAACAAGCAGTCATACAAATCCATGTAGTTTCACATCTATAAAAGAGCGGGTTAATAGCCAATCATTTTCAATTTATCCAAACCCCATTCATGATGAATTGATTATTTTAACTGATGATTTTACAATCCGAAATTATAGTTATGAAATTTTTGACATGCTTGGCAATAAGGTAAAGGCATCAGTTGATCAGCCTCTTGAGCAACGAATTTCTATATCTGTCAATGATTTGAAGAATGGAATATATATGCTTAATTTCGATGGAATTTGGAAGAAGTTCATAAAAGAATAATCGGTTGAGTTATTTATTAAAAGATAAAATGTTTTATACAATGCGTAGAATTTGGACCTTGATCATATTTATAATAATTGGTAACCAGTATGTCTCTGCGCAGAACTATCCTACTTATAAAATAACAGCTTTGGATTCTGAATCTAAAGGGTTCTATTACTTGTGTCCCATAAATGGAATATATGGAAAGCCAGTTGGCCCAACCCATATGATTTTGGACAATAAAGGGAAAGTGATTTATTTTAAAAGTTTTAAGATCGGCGCAAGTACCAACGATTTCAAAGTTTGGCCGAATGGATTGATGTCATACAATTATAAAGGCAAATACTATTTGATGGATAGTAGTTTTAAAGTTGTTGATTCCGTTTATAGTAAAAATGGTGCAGTGCCAGACCTTCATGATATGCAGATACTGCCTAATGGACACTTTTTGTTGATGGGTACTGAGAATGTAAAAATGGATTTGAGTTCCTATCATTATTTTAATCAAAAAGATAGCCCAGGTAGTAAAAATGCAATTGTTGTATCTGGCGTTATTCAAGAGCAGGACAAAAATAAAAATATTGTTTTTGAATGGCATGCCAAAGGTCATTTTGCTTTTGATGATGTGGATTCATTTTATTTGAATAGTCCCACTTTTGTTGATTGGACTCATTTTAATGCGTTTGAGTATGACAACGATAGCAATATTCTTTTGTCAGTAAGGTGGTTTGACGAGATAACTAAAATTAATCGGAAAGATGGATCAATTATATGGCGAATGGGTGGTAAAAGAAACCAGTTTAGTTTTGTGAACGATACCAATGGATTTTTAGGCCAGCACGATATTCGTAGAATAACAAATGGAAATATTACGATGTATGATAACGGTAGGGGAGGAATTCCCTTCCATCCCGCCACTGCCAGAGAATATAAACTTGATGAAACATTGCATACAGCAACCCTAGTTTGGAGTTATGTAAATGATCCTAAGGTATATAGTTTCGCTATTGGAAATGCACAAAGGCTTTCAAATGGTAATACACTTGTTGATTATGGTATTGTTTTAAAGGCAAACCAGTTTTTTAATGTCATTAATCAGGCGAAGACGAAAGTATTTGAAATAGTTTTTGATGATTCTCTCACCGGCTACAGATCCTTTAATTATTTTTCGCTGCCGTGGAAACTCAACAGACCTCAGATAACCTGTTCTTTATTAAGCGGCAAATATTATCTGGATGCAGGACTCGGGTATAGTAAATACTTGTGGTCTACCGGAGATACTAGCAGGACAATTGAAGCGAAGGGTGGTGCTGATTCTTTTAGCGTTTTTGTGTCAGTAGGTGATGGTGGAATGATAAGGTCAGAACCATTTATTACAAGTGATCATACCAATCCTTGCAGCTTTACGGGAATAGATAAAATGAATGATCTGCCTCGTTTTTCTATTTTTCCAAATCCTGTGAATGATGATTTTATTTTAGAATCATCCTCTTTTCAAAAGCGAAATGTAAGATACCAGGTTTTTGATATTACAGGGAAGATATTGAAGGATGTACAAATACAACCTTTCACAAATAAGATACAGATACCCGTAAATGATTTATCACCTGGCATTTATAGCATTGCAATTGATGGGATAAATAAGAAATTCATAAAAGATTAAATCTTCTTAATCCTTCACGATCTTACTTGTAAATACGTTGTTATTTGAAACAATCTCCATTATATAAATCCCTTTTGGATAGGTTGATATGTCAAGTTGAACTAATGGGCTATTATTTAATTCATTACGAGTATATATTATCTTCCCACTCAAGTCTGTAATTTTTATTTTCCTATCATTTGTTACGTCTGATCTAAAGGAAATATTTATATGATCCGTGGTAGGATTTGGATAAACAGAAATCTTATTTTCTATTCCGAATGAATAAGGATTTATTCCTGAGGTGGTTATTGAGCAATCGAATGCCAGATCAGGGGCAAATGTTCCGTTTCCAAGTTGGCCATTGCCATTATCTCCGGTAACACATAATGTATTTGTATTTCCTTTTATTCCAAGGGTATGATTGCCAAATACATTTGTGCCATTATAGTTTGTATGAGCACCAGAAACCATAATCCAATTATGATCATTCCCGATTTGTTCAGGTCCATTTTCTTCATTAGTTGAATTGTCTCCTAATTGACCATTAATATCTGAACCCCAACCATATAAGGTAGCATCTTTTTTAATGCCAAAAGAAAAAGAACACCCTGTAGCTATAAAAGCCCAATCCTTGTCATGCCCTACTTGGTGAGGCAAAATACACGTATCAGAAGATGCTATTCCCAAACCCAGCTCGCCATTCACATTTCTGCCCCAAGACCAAAGTGTAGCATTCTTTTTTAATGCTAAGCAAAAACTCCAGTTTGCAGAAATATCAGACCAATCAATGTCAGAACCTATTTGTATCGGTACAAGAAAATTGGAAAAGTTGTTTGAGCCAAGTTGACCATGCGCATTACTTCCCCATCCCCAAATAGTACCATCATCGCGCAAAGCAAGCGTAAATGCCCATCCACCTCCAACTTTTAACCATTTATGCGATGCTTCAATATTAACAGGTAATATACGGTCTATTTGGGTACCGTCTCCAATTTGCCCGCTTACGTTCCATCCCCAGGTCCACAGGCTTCCATCTTTTTTTATGGCATAAGATGTCCTTGAACCAGCACTAATATAAACCCAATCATTATCTGTGCCAATACGTTGAGGTCTGTAGCGATTAGTGCTGTCGCCAACACCTACCTGACCTCTGATATTATCTCCCCACGCCCAAAGGCTTCCATTGCTTTTAAGTGCTAATATATGCCAATTACCAGCAGCAATGTCAGTCCAATCCGTATCTTCCTCAACTTGGGTAAAATAGTTTAAATGCGTTGTATCACCTTGCCCAAGTACACCATTTACATTTTGGCCCGTTTCCCAAATAGTGCCATCAGATCGCAGAGCAGCTGAAAAATAAGCACCAGCACTTACTTTTGTCCATTTTTGAGCAAATAATATGGATTGAAAAAAGCAAAAAAATAATAAAAGTAAGCCTCCGTTTTTTATATTAGACATGGTATGTTTATTTAATTTTTGATTATTTTATAAGTATAAACTTGATTTTTTGCAACAGTCTCCACTATAAAAATCCCTTTAGGATAGTTTGATATGTCAAGTTGAACTGATAAACTATTATTTAATTCACGACTAGTATATATTATCTTACCACTCAAGTCGGTAATTTTTATTTCCCTTTCATTTGTTAAGTCTGATGGGAAAGAGATATTTATAATATCAAAGGTAGGATTTGGATAAACAGAAATATTTTCCGCAAAACCAAAGGTATATTGCTCTATTCCCAAAGATTGAATGGTGCAATCAAATTGCTTGGCGGTTGCAGTTGATCCATTGCCAAGTTGGCCTATTTCATTAAGTCCTGCACCGCAAATTGTCTTTGCATCAATTTTTATTCCATTTGTAAAATAACCATAGGCTGTGCCATTTGTAACATAGCCGCGAGAAGGAGAGAGCATCATCCAATCTGTACCCGAATTTAATAGTTTTGGTGATACTTCATCAGTTGTGGAATTATCCCCCAACTGATCATATCCATCATATCCCCATCCGTAAAGGCTTCCATCAGTTTTTGTTGCAAATGCGAATATAGAACCTGCATATATTTTCTTCCAATTGGTAGCTGCACCCATTTGTTTCGGCGTATTTAAGGTAGTGGTATTCCCCTGGCCTAATTGGCCATTATAATTATATCCCCATGTCCATATCGTTCCATTTTTGGTAAGGGCCATACAATATGTCAGTCCGGCTGAAATATCAGTCCAATCTGTAGCAATTCCAATTTGAGTCGGAGTATATGCATGAGTTGCCGAACCAATTCCTAATTGACCTTCGGCATTTTCACCCCAGCTCCAAATACTTCCATCAGATCGTAAAGCGACTGCAAACCCCTGTCCACCGCATATTTTGAGCCATTTATGCGTCCCTTCGATTTTAACCGGAGCTGCCTTGTCAATAGTAGTACCATCTCCAATTTGGCCATAATAATTCCAACCCCATGCCCAAATACTGCCATCATTTTTTATGGCGTACGAAGCTAATGTACCTGAAGCAATTTGAACCCAGTCATTATCAGTACCAATGCGTTGAGGTGCAGATATATTAACGCTATCGCCGAGCCCCAACTGTCCTGCAAGGTTTGCACCCCATCCCCATATACTTCCATTCCTTTTTAAGGCGATACATTGTGATGATCCTGATACAACATCAAACCAATCTGTATCTGTGCCAACCTGGTTATATGTAAGTTGTGTAGTGGTATCAGTTCGTCCGAGTTGGCCATAGTGATTATATCCGGTAGCCCAAATAGTACCGTCAGATTTTAAAGATGCTGTAAATGTACCTCCAGAACTCACTTTAGTCCAATTTTGAGCAAATAGGGCATAGGGAAGGAGAAGCGCTACAAATAGGATAAGAATAAAATGTTTAAAATGGGGCATGGTTTTATTTATTAAATAGTTTCTAAATCAAAATTATGAAATTTTAATTTATGTGCACACTATTGTTAATAATCTGAAAAACCTACTTTTTCTTAGCTTTGTCTATAAGCTTCCCAAGATGCAGAATACCACTATTCTTTACATCCATTTTTACATTTTTGAGAGTCGGATCGGGTGTTTTAACATTAAAGTCAGCCGCTATTTCATAGTTCTGAACTTTATCGCCACTCAAGTAATCATTTGCACTTTTAGCAATTTTTTTGGTGTCGAGATGGATCGGAAATTCCAGGTCGATGCTAGATTTTTTCCGAAGCGAAATTGTTTTTTCATATACGCCATCTGCCCATTGCAAACCTTCCACTTTCACAATATAGTGAAGATGGTTCGCTTTTAAATCCACAGGATTTGGGTTACCTGCTTTCACGTATGCCGTTAATTCACAATTATTAAGGCCAAGTTTGTTTATTTTTACCCGGTTCACCTCAATGTTGATATCAGTAATAAGTGGAACCTTTTTATGCAGTGGTATTACGATATGCTCTTTTTTAATATCTGGTGTTGATATCAATACTTCGACATTAAAGTTAAAGATGGCGCTGTCTCTCCCTTTAAAATCTTTCATGAATTTCTTTAAATTGAAGGTGAGAGGCAGGTTAATTTTTTGAGTATCCAAAGGGCCTAATTCAATTTTTTTAATTTTTTCGCCATTCAGGTATTTTTGACCCTCTATGAAAAGAGAATACGTTAAAGAATCCATTTGTACCATGTATTTATTTGGATTTGCTACATTTACTACAAGGTTCACTTTTGCAATACCTGCATCATTCACCCTCACATAGTTATGGTCACTAATTAACACAGGTTGTTTTAAAAAAGCTATTTTCTTAGCAACAGGAATTACAAGGTGCAGTTTTTTAATTCCCCAAATTGAAACATAACAATCAATAAGAAAATGATTCACTGCGCTGTCTTCGTTTTTAAAATCTTCATCCATTGCCTTTGCCTCCACAATATACGGCAAAGTAAAGTTGCTTGATGTATGTGCGGCTAGTACCAATTGGCTATCCTTTTTACCGCTAAGATAGGTCTTGCCATATATTTTCATCGTATAATGCAGAGAATCAATCTTGATGCTGAAGTGGTTATCATTGCTGAGTTTAATGGTTGTTTTGCCCAATATTTTGCCATCCTCAGTAAAAGTGATGATGCTGTCAGTAGCAAGAATATCAGGTTTTTTGAAGTTGAGTACAAGAACAAGAATAACCAAACCACATAGTAGTATGATGCTTCCTATGCTAATGGCTACAACCTTTAAAGTTTTTTTGATGGAACTTGGCAATAGATATTTCCGACTTTTTTAATAACACGTTTGATGTCTGTAATTTGTTCATTCTGCAAGTATCAGATTTTACTTAATCATATCAGAAATTATTGCATTTGTAATACATAATATCAAAAAGCAACGTTTCAAGTAAAAAATGCGTTAACTTTGATACTGGAATTAAAAGATTTTATGCCTTATCGAGCTGCAATAATTGATGTTGGGACAAATACGTTCCATATACTCATATTTGAATGGGAAGGGCAGAAATATAAAATGCTCGATAAGCTTCAAATTCCGGTAAAACTCGGAAAGGGGGCATTTGGAGAACATCTTATTAAGGAAGATGCCTATTCTCGGGGAATTTCAGCAATTATCGAGTTTAAGAGCTTATTAGATAGATACGAGGTTTCAAACGTTGAAATTTATGGCACTTCTGTTTTGCGCAATGCGTTAAATGCAGCCACTTTTATTAGTGAGGCAGAAAGCATTATTGGACATACAATTAAGGTAATTAGTGGTATAGAAGAGGCAGATCTCATATATTTGGGTGTAAAAAGTGCAGTTCCGTTAGGGAATGAGCCACACTTAATCATGGATATTGGTGGTGGTAGTGTTGAGTTTATCATTGCTGATGATAAGCGCATATTTTGGAGAAAAAGCTATGAAATTGGGGCAGCCAGGCTCATAGAAAAGTATTCATACCATGATCCGATGGATAAGAAAAGTATCCATGCCCTGGAAGATTTTCTTGAAAATGAATTACATGAAGTTTGGGCCAAGGCTATAAAATATCATATCAGAACTCTTGTTGGTGCTTCCGGATCTTTTGAATCCGTTTCCGGTATGGAGATGGATATTTACTTATCTAATATTCAATCGGATCACTTTGTACATCATATTATTGACCTTCATCATTTCGAAGAGATTTACCATAAAATTATTACTTCTACCCAGGAAGAACTTAAATACGTTCCGGGTCTTCCTGAATTTAGAATTGAAATGATAACAGTTGCATTAATTATGATCCGTTATATAAAGCACAGGTTAAATCTCGAAAAAATGATAGCTTCAGATTACGCTTTAAAAGAGGGTGTTATGTTTAGGCTTATTAAAGAATCCGCCATCGTAAAACCTGATAAATTAGTAGGCTAGTTATTTCTCACTTCTCACCTTTCACTTCTCACTTCTCACTACTTACCCCTAACTCTTACTTCTTAACAATTTCTCCTTCTATTATAAGTTCAATGGTTTCATTGTCACTTAGCAAAACCGATAAAGACTTTTTATAGCGGCCGATTCTTGAACTATCATATTTTGCTGTTATTTTCCCTTTTCTATGTGGTTTAATGGGATCATTTGAATAAGTGGGCGTAGTACATCCGCAACTGGTTGTTACTTCCCTTATGTGAATTTCCTCTTTACTTATGTTTTTAAAATCAAATGTATGTACGACATCTGATCCTTCAGACATTACTCCAAAATTATAATGTAACTCTTTAAATTCAACAGCACTTTTCGCCTTGATTCCTGGATAATAAGAATCACCTTTCTGCGCGATAATTGAATTGATAGATAGCAATAGAAAAACACTAACTAAGAAAGCTCTGATCATGAAATTGAGACTAGTTTTTCGGC
>Ga0207068_1039_pt1 | contig 39320 bp, 37 predicted proteins | sample Alteio_BWMinCont_23_FD_153475 | JGI IMG/M metagenome (GOLD analysis project Ga0207068, IMG submission 153475) | Enriched cells from forest soil in Barre Woods Harvard Forest LTER site, Petersham, Massachusetts, United States -... | ecosystem: Environmental > Terrestrial > Soil > Temperate forest >... | reverse complement strand
CTTTTCAACTCTATTTATGTAAAGTCGGAGGTGTTGGAAGTCTTCTTTTATGCACAGGATTGCAGCAGATATTACAAGAAGTAGTCAGCAATGTACTTTGGAGACAGATTATGATGACGCAGGAAGGCTACTTCTGTTCCTCTTTCGTTTCTTCCTTTTTCACTGTAAGATCAGGATAGTCAATTTTCATCTCTACAATGAAAGCATTGGGGAAATCAGTCTGAATTTCTTTGTAGATTTTATAGGATTCGAGCCGGGTACGGAAGTTACCAACAGTAATTGAAAAATTGGGGGTATCATAATCCATATAAGCAGGCACATCGGGATATTTCTGGCAGAATTTCGCCTTGATTTCGTTCGCTTTTGCTTTTTCTGCCCCAAAATGAATCTTTACCCGGTATCCTTTCAGATTTTTGGCGCCCATCGCTTTGCGTTTTTCAAGCAGGGCAAAAACAGCAGGATCTGCGTGAATGTTTGTCTGGGTAGAGTCTGGACCCACTTGTGCAGAACAAAAAGGGATGAGAAACAACCCCGCCAAACCAGCTAAAATCACCCTCCTTTTTATCATGAAACAAAGGTAAATAATATAATTCTGGTTTAGATGATTCAGTACTTTTTAAAGACTAAGTCCCCTCTTTGAAGGCCCAAAAAAAGCTGGAGAAAATACTCTTATTTAGAATCGGTATAAATTGAATGGGGTTTAAAATTTTCCAGTTGTTTTTGAATCTCGATGTCATACTTCTTATAAATTTGTCGCGCATTAAAAGAGAGAATAGCTCAAGATTCGACTTCTTTAATATCCAGAATATGCCAAAATCTTTCAAAAAACCGCAAAGGAAAGCCTTTGTGATTCTTCATTTTCTCCTATTTTCAACTTTTTTCCTGCATTTTCAGAGCGCAAGCGCTGCAGACGGTAAATCACTGTTCAAACAGAACTGTGCAACCTGTCACAAGCCCTGTGATCAGAAACTCACCGGACCCGGGCTGAAAGGCGTTCTAAGCAGAGTTCCATCGGCCGATTGGATACACAACTGGGTACATAACTCTGCTGGTGTGCTGAAGTCGGGCGACTCTTACGCCAAGAAGATATTTGATGAAAATGGAGGAAGTGTGATGACCACTTTTCCAGGTTTAAGCAATGCCGATATTGATGCCATTATCGCCTATGTCGATCCAGGAGATTGTCCTCCTGCAACGGCGGGCCCTAGCAAAACTGAACCAGGCACTGGAGGCGAGAACACTGGTGAAACAAAAGGCGGCCTCGATCCTTTCTGGGTTTTGCTTGCTGTAACCGGTATCCTCCTCATTCTTGCCATTGTACTTCGTTCCACAAAACGCGCTCTCAAAAATGTAGTCAATGAAAAACAAGGCCTTGCGCCAGAGCCAGACCGCACAATTTGGGAATCGTTCAAGCACTGGTGTGAAAACAACAAGCGTATTGTTGCGGTCATCATTCTTTATTTTGTATGTGTGGGAGTTAAAACATGCTGGTATACGGTTAAAGATATAGGTGTTTATCAGGGTTACCACCCGGAGCAGCCGATCAAGTTTTCTCACAAGATCCATGCAGGTGACAATGGAATTCAATGTGTATACTGTCATAGCGGTGCCGAGAAATCCAAAACAGCCGGTGTTCCTTCCGCCAATATCTGTATGAACTGTCACAAAGGAATTTCTGAAACAGCCAACCCTGGCAGCAAAGAAGAAATTGCCAAGATTTATTATGCAGCCGGATGGGATCCAGCCAAAATGGCCTATACCGGGGATCAGCACCCACTTCAGTGGAACAAGGTTCACGTACTTCCCGATTTCGTATTCTTCCCACATAGTCAGCACGTCATGGTTGGTAAAGTAGAATGTGAGACCTGCCACGGTGATGTGAAAAAAATGACGACTGTTGAACAATTCTCTCCCCTTACAATGGGATGGTGTATCAATTGTCACCGCACTACAGAAGTGAAAATGGAAGGCAATAAATACTACGACGAGCTTCACGAAAAACTGAAGAAAAAGTACGGCAAACAACCGATCACCGTTGCCAAAATGGGCGGTCTGGATTGTGCAAAGTGCCACTATTAACATAAAGATGTTCATTCACGCTTTGAACGTGATAACAACCAATAACCAATAACCAATATGGGTAACACGAAAAAATACTGGAAAGGTTTAGACGAACTGAACAATAATCCCGCATTTGTAAAACAGCGTGATAACGAGTTCAATGAATATGTTCCTGTAGATCAGTTCCTGGCCAATACAAATGCCATGGAAGAATCTTCGACCAGCCGCCGCGATTTCCTTAAATTCCTTGGATTCAGTGTCACAGCCGCCACGCTGGCTGCTTGTGAAACGCCTGTTACCAAGGTTGTACCTTATGTAATCAAACCGGAAGAAATCACCCCGGGTATGCCGAACTGGTATGCCTCCACTTATTTCGACGGACACGATTACTGCAGCATTCTGGTGAAGACCCGTGAAGCCCGTCCGATCAAAATTGAAGGTAATCCATTATCCAAGATATCACAGGGTGGAGTCAGTGCCCGCGTTCAGGCTTCCCTTCTTTCGTTATATGATTCCGATCGTTTCCAGAGCCCTCAAACCGGAAAAGGCACAGAAATTACCTGGGAAAAGGCTGATTCTATTGTTAAAGCAGGTTTAGATAATGCTATTGCTGCGAAAAAAGATGTGATTATCCTTTCTTCCACCATCATCAGTCCTTCTACCAAAGCTGCCATTGCAGAATTTACAAGCAAATACAATGCAAAGCATGTGAGCTATGATGCCATTTCCTATTCCGGAATGCTCATGGCCAACAAGAATACTTTTGGCCATCATCACCTCCCTACTTACCGCTTTGATAAAGCAAATGTCATCGTAAGTTTTGGTGCCGATTTCCTGACCAACTGGATCAGTCCTATTGAACATTCCAAGCAATATGCCGCTACTCGCCGCATCAGCAAGGAGAAAAAGGAGATGTCCAAACATATTCAGTTCGAGTCAATCCTTTCCCTGTCAGGTTCAAACGCTGATGAGCGTCACCCTATCAAACCGTCTGAAATGGGTGCTTATGTGATTGCTCTTCACAATAAAGTGACTGGTGGTGCCCTTGCTGTTTCCGGAAAAGTGGATGATAAAGTTGTTGCTGAAACGGCCAAATACCTTACTGATAACAGAGGAAAAGCATTAGTGATCTGTGGATCGAATGATACCAACATCCAGCTGGTTGTCAATTCCATCAATCAGGCTTTGGGCAGTTACGGGACAACGATTGATCACATGACTCCTGATTTTACAAAGAAGGGGAATGACGAAGAATTTGTAAAGCTCTGCGAGGATATGCGTTCCGGCAATGTCGGATCGATCATTTTCTATAACTGTAACCCGGTATATACTGCACCTGCTAAACTGAAATTTGCTGAAGCACTTTCAAAAGTAGCTTCCAAAGTTTCCTTTGCCACCCGTGGTGATGAAACGACTCCCCTTTGCGATATCATTTGTCCCGATCATAATTTCCTGGAGTCCTGGAACGATCATAACCCACGTAAAGGTCATTACAGCCTTCAGCAACCAACAATCACCCCGCTTTTTGCCCCACGTAAAGGAGCCGCTCATAATTCCAACGGAACACGTCAGGCTCAGGAAAGCTTGTTGCTCTGGGCTGGGAATAACACCGATTTCCATTCCTACATAGCTTCCAATTGGAAGGCCATGTTCAATAACGCAGGAGATCCCCTCACTTTCTGGAACCAAAGTCTCCATGATGGAGCTATCTTCATCGAAGGTGTTGGTGAGGAAATGCCGGAACATAAGAAAGAGGAAGAAAAGAAGGAGACCAAGCATGATCATAAAAAGGCAGGAGCAGTAGCTGTTGCCGGTGCTGCTTCAGAAAAGCACGAAAATAAAAAAGAGGAGAAGAAAGAGGAAGTTGAAGATGGCATGAAGCCAGATCTGACAGCGGCAGTTGCAGCTATCGGAGCCATGAAAAGCGGAAGCACAGAAGTAGTGTTTTATGAATCAACCGCTATTGGAAACGGAATCCAGTCGAACAACCCATGGCTGCAGGAATTACCGGATCCTATCACCAAGATTACATGGGACAATTGTATCACCATGAACCCTGCCGATATGGAAGCAGGCAAATTCAATATTCTTGAACGCTTCGACCAGCTTGAAGACGCTCCTGACACTGCTATTGTTACCGTTGACGGGGTGATCCTTTCTCCCCTTCCTGTGTTCCCTCAGCCTGGTCAGGCTATAGGAACTATCGGAATTGCGATCGGATACGGAAGAAGCAATTCCGGAAGAGTATCTGATGGTGTCGGAGAAAACGTTTATAAAGCAACACCGTGGATTAACAACTCCATCCAATACACGGCAACGGCTTCCATTGAAAAAGGAAAAGATACATACGCTATAGCCTGCACACAAACCCACCATACAATGATGGGCCGGGAAATTGTGAAGGAGACTTCACTCATGGCCTGGATGAAGGATGAGAAAGCAGGGAATGAAAAAGAAACCGTTGTACATAAAGGAGTAGTGACTGACCCAATGGCGGTAAACCTCTGGGATGACTTCGACCGACCTGGGCACAAATGGGCTCTTGCAATCGATCTGAATACCTGTATCGGTTGTGCAGCCTGTGTAGTGAGTTGCAATGCAGAAAACAATGTACCGGTAGTAGGTAAGCTGGAAGTACGCCGTAGCCGCGAGATGCACTGGATCCGTATCGACCGTTATTACTCCAGCGATATGAGCAAGGCCAAAGGAAAAGCAGATCACCTGGGCAAGGTTGACACGTATCGTAAAATGGAACATGCCAGCAGCGCTAATCCTCGTGTGTTCTTCCAACCAATCATGTGCCAGCACTGTAACCATGCTCCTTGCGAAACTGTTTGCCCTGTACTTGCAACCAGTCACAGCGGAGAAGGCCTGAACATGATGACTTACAACCGTTGTGTAGGTACCCGTTACTGCGCAAACAACTGCCCATTTAAAGTAAGACGTTTCAATTGGTTCAACTATACTGGAAATAAGAATTTCCAGGATGTTAACCCTGGTATGGATGATATAGGACGTATGGTTCTGAACCCAGATGTAGTGGTTCGTTCCAGAGGGGTGATGGAGAAATGTTCTATGTGTGTTCAGCGTATTCAGGCTGGAAAGCTTGTTGCCAAGAAAGACGGACGTAAGATTGTGGACGGAGAAATCCAGACTGCATGCTCCCAGTCATGCCCAACGAATGCAATCATCTTCGGTGACCTTAGCGATCCGGAAAGTGCTGTTTCCAAATGGCATGCGAATGATCGTAATTATAAGTTGCTGGAAGAAACCGGTATTCGCCCTAACGTTGCATATCTCACGAAGGTCCGCAATACCGAGATGGAAGAAGAAGAAGGCGGAAAAGAAGAGAAGACTGAAGGCAAAAAAGAAAACAAAGAAGAGAAAGCACATTCTTAAAACTATTTAATTAAAGTATATGCAACACGAAAGTGCCATCAGAGAGCCGCTCATTTTAGGACACAGGACCTATCATGACATCACAGAGGACATCGCCAGACCGATTGAAGGCCGTGCCAATAAATACTGGTACCTAGTCTTCACTATCGCCGTCTGCGCTTTTACCTGGGGAATCGGTTGTTTGTTTTACACCATCGGTACCGGTATCGGTGCCTGGGGTGCAAACAAAACAGTAGGCTGGGCCTGGGATATCACCAACTTCGTTTGGTGGATCGGTATCGGTCATGCCGGAACACTGATCTCTGCAGTATTGTTACTGTTCCGTCAGAAATGGAGAATGGCTATTAACCGTTCTGCAGAAGCAATGACCATCTTCGCTGTTATGTGTGCCGCCATCTTTGTTACCATGCACACCGGACGTCCATGGCTTGACTACTGGCTCTTCCCTCATGCCAACCAGTTCGGTTCTCTCTGGGTAAACTTTAACTCCCCTCTTCTGTGGGATGTATTTGCAGTTTCAACTTACTTCTCTATCTCTCTCGTATTCTGGTACACGGGTCTGATCCCTGACTTTGCCACCATCCGTGACAGGGCCGTTAAGCCTATGTCCAAATACATTTATAAAATACTTTCTTTCGGATGGAGTGGACGTGCCAAAGACTGGACTCGTTTTGAAGAAGTGTCCCTGGTACTTGCAGGTCTTTCCACTCCACTCGTATTCTCCGTTCACTCTATTGTATCCATGGATTTTGCTACCTCTATCGTTCCGGGCTGGCACACCACCATCTTCCCTCCTTATTTCGTTGCCGGTGCAATCTTCTCCGGTTTCGCAATGGTAGAAACACTCCTCCTCATCGTTCGTAAAGTATTGAACCTGGAGCATTACATCACGGTGAAGCATATGGAGTATATGAACATCGTAATCATCCTTACCGGTTCTATGGTAGGGGTTGCCTACCTCAGCGAACTTTTTATCTCCTGGTATTCCGGTGTTGAATACGAAGCTTATGCTTTCCTGAATCGTGCAACCGGACCGTATTGGTGGAGCTATGCAGGCATGATGACCTGTAACGTTATTTCTCCTCAGCTTTACTGGTTTAAAAAAATCAGGACCAGCCTTACCGCAACATTTATCCTCTCTATCGTGGTAAACATCGGTATGTGGTTCGAACGTTTTGTAATCATTGTAACCTCTCTTCACCGGGATTACATTCCATCCAGCTGGACGATGTATCACCCGACCTGGATTGAAATCGGCATTTTCACAGGAACAATCGGAATGTTCTTCACATTCTTCCTGCTTTTTGCACGAGTGTTTCCGGTGATTGCATTGAATGAATTAAAAACCATCCTGAAAATTTCAGGGGAGAGTTATAAAAAAGAGGCCGCAGCACACGCACATCATTAATTCACATAAAAGCAAGACGCAATTATGAGCGCTAAAACGATTATACACGGAATTTTCAACGATGAGGAAAAGCTGAAAGAAGGGGCCATCAAGCTTCGTTCGGCCAGAATTCGCGTGAAAGAAGTGTTTTCTCCTTTTCCTATTCATGGAATCGATCCGATCATCGGTATCGACCGTACATGGATTTCTATCTGTTCATTTATCTATGGTCTTACCGGAATGTCACTGGCATTACTGATGACCTGGTATATGATGATCTCCGATTGGCCAACCGATATTGGAGGTAAACCAAGTTTTGCATTTTATATGAATCTGCCGGCCTTTATCCCGGTTACTTTTGAATCGACTGTTTTTTGCGCAGGTCATGGAATGGCACTCACCTTCTTTTTAAGAAGCTGGATCCTTCCAGGAGTTTCTCCTAAGAATCCTGATCCACGTACCACTGATAACATGTTCCTGATGGAAATCGAAGCCAAACCGGAAGATGAAGAACGTATCACAGCAATGCTCAAAGCAAGTGGTGCTGCTGAAGTAAACATTAAATAAGGAATGCATAGATACATCATCCTATGAAAATAAATCTGAAATACTTTGTTCTCGGTTCTGTTGCACTGGCAGTCGTGTCGTTTATGGCTTCTTGTGATAAAATGGATCCGAACAGTCCTGGAGTGGAATACATGCCCGACATGTACCGTTCACCTTCCTACGAAACGAACTCGATCACTACGTTCAGACATGATACGGTTTCTACAAACCGGATGCCTGTTGCCGGAACGATTGCAAGAGGTTATATGCCCTATACACTGACAAACGATTCCACCGGTTATGGTCTCGCAGGTCGTACCCTCCACAACCCGCTTCCAAACACTCCAGAAATTACAGAACAGGGTAAAGTTATCTATGGTAAATTCTGTGTGCATTGCCACGGTGCCGCTGGAAAAGGCGATGGTAAAGTTGGCTTAAAACTTCCTGGACCACCTCCTGCTTATGATGGACCACTGAAAGATCTTCCAGAAGGAAAAATGTTTCACACCATCACTTACGGAAAAGGACTCATGGGATCTCATGCTTCTCAGTTGAGTGTTGAAGATCGCTGGAAGGTGATCCGTTATGTACAGACCCTACAAGGCAAGAAAGAAGCTCCTGCGGAAGCCGGTGCAGCTGCAGAAGATGTAAAACCAACTGCCAAAAAGGGTGGGAAAAAACCAAAATAAACCGGAAGGCCTAAGTAAGATATTCAGCATAAAGTAAACACGAGCATCATATGGACACAAGCGGAATGAATTTAACCTATACCTTAAGCGCAAAGACTAAGAAAATTCTTCAGGTCTTGATTGCTGTTGGTTTGATCCTAACCATCTGGGGTATCCTGAAGCATAGCCAGACTGATATCCAGAAGCAACGTATCTGGTCCAACATCTGGGTAAACATTATGTTCTTTTTTGGAATAAGCCTCCTTGCCACTTTCTTTTATGCTGTTCAGTATGCTGCTGAAGCTGCCTGGGCAGTGGCTTACAAACGAATCATGGAGTCGGTCATGAAATTTCTGCCTGTGGGAGCTATACTTGTTTTTGTATACTGTCTGCTTGGTGTGCTCGGTGTGCATCATACCTGGAAATGGCTCGATTCTACAGCCGTTATGGCTGATAAGGCATTACAGAACAAATCTGCATTCCTGAATCCTGGAATGTTCCTCGGGATGACCGCAGTCTTTCTTTTGGTGTATGTAGCTTACCAGCGCTGGACATGTAAAGTCTCCCTTGAAATTGATAATGCTGGTGATGGAGTACAAATGTGGAAAACCAACAGAACAAGAGCCGCTGGCTTTCTTGTATTCTTTGGCTTCACTTCCGTGGTAGGATCATGGTTCTGGTTTATGTCTATAGATGCGCATTGGTTCTCCACTCTTTTCGGATGGTATGTTTTCGCTGGTCAGTGGATCGGGGCGATTATTACTTTTAACCTCATCGGCTTACACCTCAAGAGCAAGGGACAAGGAGAATTTCTTAACGACAGCCACCAGCATGATATGGGTAAATGGATGTTTGCAGTAAGCTTTCTCTGGACATACCTCTGGTTTTCTCAGTTCATGCTGATCTGGTATGCTAACCTTCCTGAAGAAGTTTCTTATTATCAGGCCCGTTGGGATGACTACCGCTGCATGTTATGGACCATGTTCTTTGTGAACTTTGCTCTTCCTATGATCATGCTTATGTCACGTGATGCAAAGCGGAACCGTACATTTATCTTCATCGTGGGCTGCATCATCTTCTTCTCACACTGGGTTGATACTTACCTGTTGGTTATGCCTGGCACACTTGGTGCAGAAGGTCATATCGGCCTGATGGAAATCGGAATGTTCCTTGCTTCTACCGGTGGTTTTGCATGGTTCACTTTGAGCCAACTTGCTAAAGCCCCTCTTCTGGTTAAGAATCACCCTTACCTGCAAGAGACACTGCATTTCCACATTTAATTGAAAATTTTAGACTAACGAAAAATAAGAGATGATATGGTTCAGTTACTGATTTATCTGGCAATAGTACTTCTGATCGTTGCGGTAGCACAACTTGCTCGTGTGTTCGAGCTTGCATCCGCACTTAAAGGAGGGCTTAAAAATAAGCCAACAGAAAAAGACAACCGTGTTAATGGCAGACTATGGTTGGTGTACCTCATTTCCTTTTTCGCCTTTATCATCTGGCAGTTCATTAACTATGGCCCCAGAACACTTCCTGAAGCTGCATCAGAAACAGGTGTGAAGCTCGACTGGCTCTTCAACTTTAACATGGTTATCATCTTCATCGTATTTGTGATTACCCATATCCTATTGTTCTTCTTCGCCTTCAAATATTATGGACGGGATAAGAACCGTGCAACTTTCTTTCCTCATAACAATAAATTGGAGCTTATCTGGACTTCCGTTCCTGCAGCTGTACTGGCTGTAATTATCTTCCTGGGACTGAAGCTCTGGTCTGAAATTACTACACCGGCAAACGATAAAACATCCGAAGTAATTGAAATCTACACCAAACAGTTCGACTTTACAATCCGTTATGCCGGAACAGATAATACTTTAGGCAAAGCCAATTACAAACTTGTACAAGGCGCTAACGTACTGGGTCTGGATTCAGCAGATGCCAATGGTCATGACGACAAAATTGTAAAAGGAGAATTGCATCTTCCAAAAGACAAGGAGATCAGCTTCAAGATCCGGTCTCAGGACGTCATTCACTCCGTCTATTTTCCTTACCACCGGGCTCAGATGAACTCCGTACCCGGAATGACTACCATGATTCACTTCAAACCAACCATTACGACCGCAGAAATGCGGAAGAAGCTGAAGGATGACAAATTCGACTATTATATTCTCTGCAATAAAATCTGCGGCACAAGCCATTATGCGATGAAATGCCTGGTGGTAGTGGATACACCTGAGGAATATGCAGCATGGCTTAAGAAACAGCCCGAATTTATGCCTGCAACAGCTGTAACCGGAGGAACTGCAGCTGCAATTGCAGAACCCAAGAAGGAAGAGAAAGGAATGTAGTCTTTAATTGAACGATTAAACTTTATAATATGTCAATGGATATTCACGCAACACACGATCATAACGACGCTCCTGCCGGTCACCACGACCATGAGCACCATCATGAGGAGTCCTTCGTATCGAAGTATGTCTTCAGTATGGATCATAAAACCATCTCCCGCCAGTTCCTGGTCACTGCCGTGATTATGGCTGTAGTCGGGATGGTTATGTCTGTTATTTTCCGCCTTCAGCTGGCCTGGCCTCATGAAGGATTTGCGTTGACAAATTTCTTCCTCGGAGATAAATGGGCTCCTAAAGGCGTACTGGATCCGAATATGTATATGGCACTCGTCACTCTCCATGGAACGATCATGGTGTTCATGGTTCTTACAGGTGGTCTGAGCGGTACATTCAGTAACCTTCTTATTCCTTATCAGGTTGGTGCACGAGATATGGCTTCCGGTTTTCTGAATATGCTCTCTTACTGGTTCTTCTTTGCTTCCAGCCTGGTCATGCTCTTATCGTGTTTCCTTGAAACAGGTCCAGCCTCCGGTGGATGGACGGTTTATCCTCCCCTCTCTGCCGTTGCTGAATTCATGCCTGGTTCCGGATTGGGAATGACTTTCTGGCTTGTTTCTATGAGTCTCTTTATTGTATCCTCCCTGCTGGGTGGTTTGAACTACATCATTACGGTCATTAACTTCCGTACCAAGGGCATGTCTATGACACGCCTTCCACTCACGATATGGGCATTCTTTATCACTGCAATTCTGGGTGTACTTTCTTTCCCGGTTCTGTTCTCGGCAGCTCTTCTGCTTATATTCGACCGGAGTTTCGGAACAAGCTTCTACCTGAGTGATATTATTGTCAATGGAGCACCGCTTGAACAAACCGGTGGTAGCCCGATTCTTTATCAACACTTATTCTGGTTTTTAGGTCACCCGGAGGTATACATCATTCTGTTACCTGCGCTCGGATTGGCTTCTGAAATCATCTCCGTCAATTCCCGTAAACCTATCTTCGGTTACAGAGCAATGATCGGCTCTATGCTTGCTATCGGATTTCTCTCCTTTATCGTTTGGGGTCACCACATGTTTATCACCGGCATGAACCCATTCCTGGGCTCTGTGTTTGTATTTACTACGCTGCTTATTGCCATTCCGTCGGCTGTAAAAGCGTTTAACTACATCACCACACTATGGAAAGGAAATATTCAGTTTACTCCGGCCATGCTGTTCGCAGTAGGTCTTGTTTCTACCTTCATCTCCGGAGGTGTAACCGGTATCATCCTGGCCGACTCAGCACTTGATATCCCCGTTCATGACACTTACTTTGTGGTAGCTCACTTCCATATTGTAATGGGTCTCTCTGCAATCCTTGGAATGCTAGGTGGGGTTTATCACTGGTTCCCTAAACTGTTTCTCCGGAAGATGAACAAAACCATGGGATATGTACACTTCTGGATCACCTTCGTTTGCGCTTATGGAGTATTCTTCCCTATGCACTTCTTAGGACTTGCCGGTGTGCCTCGTCGTTATTATACTAACTCCGAGATGCCGATGTTTGACAATCTGATGGACATCAACGTGCTGATCACTTGCTTCGCAATCCTTGCAGCACTTGGACAATTATTATTCCTCTTCAACTTCTTCTACAGCATATTCCGTGGCGAGAAATCAGAGCAGAATCCTTATAACTCGAATACCCTGGAGTGGACCACGCCGATGGCTCATACCCATGGTAACTGGCCTGGCGCTCTTCCTGTTGTTCACCGCTGGCCTTATGATTACAGCAAGCCAGGTGAAGAAGCCGACTTTATTCCTCAAACAGTTCCACTCCGGCCAGGAGAAGTAGACGGCGGAGGTCATCACTAAACATGAAAAGAATTAAAATAAAATGTCTCTACGCCCTCGTAGGGACATTTTTTTTCTTCCTTGATTCCGTTTGTTCGCAAACACCGATGATGGATACCCTCCTGGTATCTTTTCATTATAAGCCGAAACCTGATTTTGATTTCGGAACCCATAATTCCTTTGTGCAAAATGGCCGTGCTGATATCTGGGGTTTGAAGATGGGCATTTCTTACCATAAAAGGGTACGGATAGGACTTGGGTACAACTTTATGACTTCTGACCTGACGCAGCCTCTGAGCATATCCGACAGGGGGGCAGCTTTTACTCAGGTGCTCATGCATATGAAGATGAATTACGGGTCGGTTTATTTCACCTATGTTTATTTCACAAACAAACACTGGGAATTCAATATCCCTCTTCAGCTTGGAATAGGCAATTCAAAATATGTTTATTCCTACGGAGGAACAAACTATACTGTGAAGAGTGAATTGATCATACTCTATGAGCCCATGGTCGAAACCAAGTACTATATTTTTCCCTGGCTGGGTATATACCTGGATGTGGGGGTAAGGCTGATGTTAAAGGATAATCCAGAGCTTGGTAAAAATTTTAATTCTCCTATGTATGCTTTCGGGCTCTTCCTGGGATACGGAGAACTCTATAACCGTGCGGCTCAATTTGTCAAAAACAGATAAGGATAAATCAGTTAACTTTACAGCAGCCCATTAACCTCATGAATCCAAACATCGATCCTGAAAGCGAAAACCTGACTCCTGCCGATAAAGAGGTGGAGAAAATGCTGCGCCCAAGGGATTTCGGAGACTTTTCCGGACAGGATGCGGTGGTGGAGAACCTCCGCATTTTTGTACAAGCAGCCAAACAACGGGGAGAAGCGCTGGATCATGTATTGCTCCATGGCCCTCCGGGACTTGGCAAAACAACACTTGCCAATATCATTGCCCAGGAACTGGGGGTGAGTATCCGTGTTACATCCGGTCCGGTACTCGATAAACCCGGCGATCTGGCCGGACTCTTGACGAACTTAGAAGAATTCGATGTATTATTTATAGATGAGATCCATAGGCTCAGCCCGGTAGTGGAAGAATACCTGTATTCAGCCATGGAGGATTACCGCATCGACATTATGCTCGACAGCGGCCCGAATGCGCGAAGTGTGCAGATTAAACTGAATCCTTTTACACTGGTCGGAGCCACTACCCGTTCCGGACTCCTCACCTCCCCGCTTAGAGCCAGGTTTGGGATTAACTCCAGACTTAACTATTACGATTCAGGATTGCTGAAACAAATCATCGGGCGTTCCGCTGAAATTTTGAAAGTGGAAATTCATCCGGATGCAGCCTTTGAAATAGCAAGAAGAAGTCGTGGAACCCCGCGTATTGCAAATGCATTGCTCCGCAGGGTAAGGGATTTCGCACAAATCAAAGGAGATGGATCGATTGATATGGAAATTGCCCATTATGGTCTTACGGCATTGAATGTAGATAAAAACGGATTGGATGAAATGGATATACGCATCCTTTCCGCCCTCATTGATAAGTTTAAAGGCGGGCCTGTGGGCCTTACTACCATTTCTACAGCCGTTGGAGAAGAAGCAGGGACTATTGAAGAAGTTTATGAACCGTTCCTGATTCAGGAAGGCTACCTGATCCGCACTCCCCGCGGAAGACAAGCCACAGAACAGGCTTATAAACATTTGGGCAGAAAGCCCGGGCTTAATAGCGGGACACTTTTTTCGGTTGATTAAGCATGCTTGTTTCAGCCTATCACCTATGCAAAAATCCCATTACACCACTTTAATCAAGGCCGAAGCAAAAAGGCTTGGATTTGATTTCTGTGGTATTTCCAAAGCGGGTTTTCTGGAAGAAGAGGCCCCCCGTCTGGAAGCTTGGCTGAATAAGGGAATGCAGGGACAAATGCATTATATGTCTAATCACTTCGACAAAAGACTTGATCCCCGTCTGCTGGTAGATGGAGCAAAATCAGTGATCTCCCTGCTGTTAAATTATTATCCGTCCGGGAAACAGGAAGATCCGGAAGCCCCAAAAATTTCTAAGTATGCCTACGGCATGGATTATCATTTCGTGATCAAGGAAAAACTAAAGTCCCTTTATGATTATATAGGAGAAGAAATAGGAGACGTCAATGGAAGAGTGTTTGTTGATTCTGCACCTGTGATGGATAAAGTCTGGGCCAAAAAATCAGGTTTAGGATGGGTTGGGAAAAACAGTAATCTTATCCATCCAGGCAACGGCTCTTTTTATTTTATTGCGGAGCTGATCCTGGATCTGGAGCTTGAACACGATGGACCGATTAAAGATTATTGCGGAACCTGTACCCGATGCATCGATGCCTGCCCGACCGAGGCTATCTCAGAACCCTATGTGGTGGATGGTAGCAAATGCATTTCCTATTTTACAATAGAACTCAAAGAAAATATCCCGGCGGAGATGAAAGGGAAATTTGATAACTGGGTTTTCGGTTGTGATATCTGCCAGGATGTTTGTCCATGGAACAGGTTCTCCAAACCGCATTCGGAATCACTTCTGAATCCCGCTCCGGGTTTGCTGGGGATGACAAAATCAAGCTGGGAAGAAATGACCAGCGACGTTTTCCGCAAAACCTTTATGGATTCAGCAGTGAAACGAACCGGAGTGAAGGGGTTGAAAAGAAATATTGACTTTCTAAAGCCGCAGACAGGCTAATGCTCAGGATTTGACCACAGTCTTGTAGACATCAAGAATGACATCCTTGTACATATGACCAAATGTAGTCAATGCCCATACCTTGAGGAGCATTTTTTCATCGGGCCGAAGCCATTGGACTGCTTTACTTAGTTCTTTCCGAAACAATATCTTATCAAAACTAACTTTTTCAAGAATGGTCTTGCTCATGTCGAGCATCGCCACAGTTGTCTCTTTCATCATACTGAGAACAAATTAGGGAATGTGATCAATTTTTAAAGAGCGTAAATATCTTAACGAACCATTATCTGGGAATGTTACATGTGTTAACAAATATTAAGGTTTTACCTTCTCCTGCGCTCCCCAGCGGTACATCTTCAACTCAAAGCCGGATAAGGTGAGTGCTCTGTCAATAACCGTGCTGACAAGGTCTTCCATTGTTTTGGGTAAGCTATAAAAAGAAGGGGAAGCAGGGCAAATGATTCCTCCGGCCTCGGTGACCGTTTTCATATTGTTAATATGTATGAGATTGAGCGGGGTTTCCCGGGTCACCAGAATAAGAGTCCTCCGTTCCTTCAGCATGACATCGGCTGTTCTTGAACTCAAGTCGTTCGACATCCCTCCTGCGATCCTTCCAAGTGTTCCCATCGAGCAAGGGCAGATCATCATACTTTCATAACCTGCTGATCCTGAAGCAAAGGGTGCAAAAAAATCATTCTTTCCGAAAGTCTTAAAAGGAATCTTTGTATAATCTTCATTCCCCAATTCGAACTTCCATACCTCCCTGGCATTGTCAGACATCACCACTCCCACTTCCTCTACCTGGTCTCCCATAGCCTGAAGCTTGTCTAAGAGGACTTTTGCATAAATCGAACCGCTTGCCCCGGTTATTGCAACAACAATTTTTTTTTTCTTATTTCCCATACACCAGGTCTCCGTTCTTCTGTAGTAGACGTTTAGTAAAGGTAGTAATTTTAAATCCGGCAAAGAAAGGTGTCCTTTTATCGCGAAAGCAGGTCTCAAAAGAAAAACCGCCCTGAAATAATACCTTGCGGGTTATTTCAGGGCGGGCTCTTCAGGATTTAAAAGGCAGGATTATTTCTTTTTCAGCTCCCCTTTAACAGTAAGCTCCATAGAATCGGTAAACTTGTTTCCAACGGCTTCCGGTATACGGATATTATAATCTTTCATGGCAATGTTGAACTTCGCATCTACCTGGATGATATCTCCTTTTACAGTGATGGTACCGGGTATCTTTACATCTTTCACCACTCCATGAATATCCATCTTTCCTTCCATCGTCACTTTATAAACACCATCCTTCTTGTAATCAATCTTGTCAGCAATTTTACCACTGAACTTTGAATATTGAAACTTGTCGGATTCCATGTAATTTTCATTGAAGTGCTCCTGCATCAGTCCGCTTTTGAAAGTAAAGCCTTTATTGGCAGCCTGACAAACAAATTCTCCGGTTTCAGCTTTCAGGACAAAGGCTTTGCAGTTAGTGTTTTTGGCGTCAATGTCTTCCATAGAAGTATGTGAAAAAAAGGAGATCACACTGTTCTCTGTTCCAACATAAACCTGAGCCTTTACAAGCGGAGCAGCAAGGGCAAAAGTGGCAATAAGGGCAATTTTTTTCATTCTTCTGGATTTAGTTATATCATTAAAGATTGCATAATACATGCCAGAGTTGGGTCAAAGGCACACAAATATAGATTTTTTTCGATTTGAGCAAAATCAGGTCTCTTCCTGTTAAAAATACTTATTTTTGCCCTCGTCTTAATCAATTCCTCAACCTGATGGCTAAAACTGATAATTTCCAGCATCCCGATTATTACCTGATGGATGAACTGCTCACGGATGAACACCGGCTAATCAGGGATTCTGCAAGAGCCTGGGTCAAGAAAGAAGTTTCCCCGATTGTAGAAGAAGCCTGTCAGACTTGCGTATTTCCAAAACAATGGATCAAGGGGCTTGCCGAAATCGGAGCTTTCGGGCCTTATATCCCTCAGGAATATGGAGGACCTGGATTGGACCAGATCTCCTATGGACTCATCATGCAGGAACTGGAAAGAGGAGACAGCGGGTTACGTTCAACCGCCTCCGTTCAGAGTTCCTTGGTTATGTTTCCGATTTATACCTATGCTTCCGAGGAACTGAAAAAAAAATACCTCCCCAAGCTTGCGGCTGGTGACCTCATGGGTTGCTTCGGTCTTACCGAACCCGATCATGGTTCCAACCCAAGCGGAATGGTTACGAATATCAAGGATAAGGGAGATCATTATCTGCTTAACGGAGCTAAGATGTGGATTTCCAATGCTCCCTTTGCAGATATCGCCGTGGTCTGGGCCAAAGATGAAGCAGGAGATATCAGAGGAATGGTTATTGAAAGAGGCTGGGCCGGATTCACGACCCCTGAAACGCATGGTAAATGGTCACTCCGCGCCAGTGCAACCGGTGAACTGGTGTTTGATAATGTTAAAGTACCGAAATCTCATGTCTTTACCACTGTAAAAGGTCTTAAAGGCCCGCTCAGTTGCCTGAACTCTGCACGTTATGGCATAGCCTGGGGAGCTATCGGAGCAGCAATGGATTGTTATAATTCTGCACTGACCTATTCTAAAGAAAGGATCCAATTTGGAAAACCAATCGCCGGATTCCAGCTTACCCAGAAGAAGCTGGCCGAAATGATCACTGAAATTACGAAAGCACAACTACTCACCTGGAGACTGGGTGTCCTTAAAAATGAACATAGAGCCACACCTGCCCAGATATCCATGGCTAAACGGAACAATGTGTTTATGGCTCTGACTATTGCACGGGAAGCCCGCCAGATTCACGGAGGAATGGGCATCACCGGAGAATATCCGATCATGAGGCACATGATGAACCTCGAATCTGTTATTACCTACGAAGGAACCCATGATATTCATTTGCTGATTACCGGTATGGATGTTACCGGCATTGCAGCGTTCGAGTAGATTACATTCCTGCCTACGCCTCCATTACGGCGAACAACACTGATGCATAAAAAAAATCCTCGTCTGAACAGGTCCTTGACCCTGTCCAGCGAGGATTGCACAAAACGTTCAGTGGAGAACACACAACCAGCAGAACGAATTTACCTTAATGTTATTGAACCATCAGCTTTCCTTCGTAAAGGGGAGCTCCGTTATTTTTAAGACGGTAGATATAGATGCCTGCCTTCAGATCGTCCTTAACCAGGGTGTAGTCGATGGTGTTTGTGCCGGTAACAGGCACAGGCACTTCTCTCACAATCTCACCCAGCATATCATATAATACCAGTGAGCAGGTTCCCAAATTGCTGAGGGTTGATGTAACCTGAAAGCGTGTGGAAGAGGTACAAGGGTTCGGGCCTACTGTGACTTCAAGAGTCTTAGACATATCCTGAATTCCGGTAGCTGTTTCAAAATGAATATCAATGATGGGGTGGATCTCAAAATTATTAGGAGCAGCACCGGTTTGTCCATGCGGAGGATCAACAAAGCCTACCCCGGTGATTACGACAGGTGCAATATTAACATTCGAAACGTTTCCGCTTGCGATGTGTGCATCGATAAAATTCCGTGCTGCCAGAAACTGGCTAACATAAGCCGAGCTGGCTGCAGTAGCACAGGTAGGATCAGGAATTTCACCAATAACGGTATGACCGCTTCCATCATCCAGAACCAGGTGATAGTCATTATCTGTTTCTGCCTTTTTTATAGTAATGGAACAATGGGTAAGATAGGTAGTAAACTCAACCGGACCCGTACGAAGCATAGTGGTTGAGGGAGTAGGAGTTGTTAATGCTGCCAGTTGAGTTGTAGTTTGGGTAACCGGAGTCCAGTTAATGCTGCTGATAGCAGCATCTGTAAGTGTCTTCTGTGCCCAGCGCTCGGTACCTCCGCAGTTCATTCCCTTAACACGAGTCTCCCCGTCGTTGTCCTCATCCTCATCTTCTGTCTTTAGCTGATCTGTCTTGGCAGGTTCTGCTTTTTGAACCGCTACTGTTTGGCTAAAGCCATGTTGTGCTGTAAAAACAAGGATTCCTGTCATCAGGAAAAACATCGCTGCTTTCCGGCTTCTAATTGTAAATGTTTCCTTTTTCATTGTGGCGCTGAATAAGTGTGTGTGACTTTGATTTATTCCTGACCGCTTGTGCTCAGTCAGGGCAATGGAATTCCATGCATTGGTTTTCAGGGGTTCTCCCGAAGATCAATGTTTACTATTGAATCTTAAATTTTGTAAAGGGTAACGAGTATTCTTTGTCTGTATGCTACACCCTGTCTTTATTATACGCAGGACCGCCCTGTTGAGTTTCCTATATAAGACGGGTTAATAATTCGATAACAGTTCCTCTTCCTGAAAATAATCAGGGAAAGACAAGCTAAGCTGATGAAACTTAAAGTTGGTAAAAGTTGGTTGGTGATCATAACTTCAAGCTTTGGATGTTGTACTTATAACAACTGGCTTGAAGCGGCTTCGGATTGTTCGGGCTGAGAGCCTAAACTCTTATAGGATATTCGCTTCGTTCCTAATTCTTAACACAATGTTAATCTAATAAAATTGAAAAAGCAAGTGTTATATCAATTATTAGACTAACACAGGGAGAGGACTAGATAAGTTTATATAAAATATCGACCAATGACCGAATTATCGGGTTTACACCCTTTCAATCACCTAAATCAGAGCCTGATCCCCATGACGCAAATATCATCTGTTTGCTCCTCAATCCCTTTCCAGGCTTGCAAAGTCTCCTCAAAAACCTGTTTCTGCTTTTGCGCAGGGAGGTGGGCTACCTCGTTCAGGAGTTTTGTCATCCTTTTTGTACCAAAGCGTTTCCCATTTTGAAAAGAGAATTGGTCTTTGAACCCATCACTGCTCATATATAACATAGAACCTTCAGGCACGGTAAAAGAATGATTCTGAAAAGTACGCATCTTTTCAAGTTGCCATCCTCCAATTGGATAACGGCTGCCGCAGTAGGTCTTGGTTTCACCTCCACAAATGCAAGTCAGCTTATTAAATGCTCCGGAGTATTGAAGTTCCCTGGTCTCTGTATTGAAAGTGCAAATCCCAATTTCCATCCAATCATTATCGAACCCATATTCAACGCCTTGATGAAAAGTCTCAATCCATTTTTTATCCAGCTCTTCCAAGACTTCATGTATTTCATTGAACTCTTTTCCAAGGATTACATAATTGAGGAAAGAAAGTGCAAGTACGGATAATAGGGCTCCGCTTACTCCATGTCCGGTGCAATCAGCCACAGCAAATATTTTCAATTTTCCCTTTTGCCCCACCCAGTATAAATCGCCTCCGATAATATTCTGTGGTTTGAAGAGTACGAAGTATTCATCAAAAAGTCGTTTAAGGTGCCGTTCCTGAGGCAATATCCCTTGCTGGATGAGGCGGGCATAATGGATTCCGTCTATGAGCTCCTTATTATTCCGAAGCAACTGAAGGTAATCAAACTGGAGCTGGAGAAATGAACCAGAGGTTTCCTGAAATGCTTTATCTGTTTGCAATACCCGTTTTCTGATAATATGATCTGTCTGCAACATAAACTGGGATTTACGTTATTAGTTAACCGTGCCTGGCCTATAATATCCTGAACAGGTTTGAACCTTAAATGATCCTAATGAAATTGCTCGCTTTTTTGGTACTTAACTTGACGCAAAATTACGGCATCTCCTCCCTGATTGAATGAGGAGAACATTACCAAATTGTAGTATTCGATTAATCGATTAAATTGCTTGATATCGCAAGGAGAAAGGACGACCAGTGGTGGTTGTCATCAGATTCCTCATGGGGCAAACCTTAGAGTGAAGACTTAACTTCCTTTGCGAAGGAGAGGAGGGCGTTCTTGATTTGGTGCGCGATATGCAGGTTTGGAGAATAACCTTTCAGATAAATAGTGAATTTATGACGGTCGTAAAGACTGAAGTCTTCCCCTTGGCTTACCAACCCCCGGAGAATAATCTTATCATATTCTCTGTCTGTTCTGGAATAAACCTTGCGCAAGCTGGTCAGGATAATGGTATATGGATGGGTATCAGAGGCCCCTCCACTTATTATCAATTGGGTTTTATCGGGACTGAAAGCGGCATGCTTAATCTTCCGCTTTTCAAATGCAGACCCATCTTTTTTCATTTCAGGGATATAGGCATACGTAGTCAGATACTGAGCGATTACATGATAGGCATCGGGCTTGGTTTTCTTTTTCGTTGACATAAATCGGGAATTAAGAAGTCAAAAGATATATGTGGTTCGGAATGCAATATACGATTTAACCGGTTTCCCTTTGTGAATATTATCTCAGATCCTGATGGGCAATTCCTTACCTTGTACCTGTTTTCCAGGCCCTGTTTTGAAACATTAGCTCATTTACGGTATGAGGTCCTTCATCTGCCTTTTGCTTCTGCTGTATACTCTGACACTTCGGGGACAAAATTCGAATTCCGATTTCTTTTATCCATCCCCCGACTATAATTCCAAAAGGGCCAATGGTGTTGTTATTTCAGAGGCGGTTGCCTTTACTGGGGTCATGATGGCCCTTCATTATCTCTGGTACAAGAAATATGCTCATAGCCGTTTCCATTACTTTAATGATAATGCGGAATGGTTGCAAATGGATAAAATGGGACATGCAACCACCGCTTATAACTTGGGTGCTCTGGGTACTGATGTCTATCGTTGGACCGGCATGCAAAAGAATCAGGCATATTGGTGCGGGGGAATTACCGGACTTCTTTTTCTGACTACGATTGAAATATTCGACGGGTTTTCTTCCGGATGGGGATTTTCAGGTGGAGATATGCTTGCCAACCTGGCCGGGTCAGCCCTTGTCATTGGTCAGAACATGGCTTGGGACCAGCAACGTATAGAGCTTAAATTCTCTTATCATCAAACCATTTACCCCTCCTACCGCCCTGATGAGCTAGGCAAAAACAGTGCGGAAAGCATCCTTAAAGATTATAACGGGCAATCTTATTGGCTTTCATTGAATATATACTCCTTTCTCGATCCTCATACCACTTTCCCAAAATGGCTTAATGCGGCAGTTGGTCTTGGAGCCGATGGAATGATCAGTGGACGTGCTAAAACAAGCAACGACAGCACTGCTTTTGAACGCTCTAGAAGATTATTCTTCGCTCCGGATGTCGACTTCACCCGGATTTCGACCAACGAACAGGGTGCTCTCATCCTATTTAAAGCCATCAATTTTCTCAAAGCGCCTGCACCCGCAATTGAGTTCAGACCCGCGCGAAAAACACTGAAGATGCACCTGCTCTATTATTGAAAATAGACCGAAGCGTCTGATTCAATCCTGAAAATAAATCCGCTTCACCCGTCTGGAGACATTGGTAAGTACTTCGTAAGGGATGGTACCAAGATCCCGTGCAACCTGTTGAATGGAGAATTTTTCCCCGAATACAATGACTTCATCTCCTTCATTTGCCGGAATATTGGTGATGTCGATCATGGTCATATCCATGCATACATTCCCGACTACCGGAGCCGGTTTCCCATTGACAAACATTTTTCCCTTTCCATTGCTCAAACGCCGGCTGAGGCCATCCGCATAACCTATAGGTACGGTCGCAATCTGCATGGGGTGTTCTGCATGCCCCTTCCGGCTGTATCCAATCGAATCTCCTGCCGGAATCTGTCTGATCTGGGAGATCGTTGTCTTAAGAGTGCTTACATGGTGCAGATGGAATTGTTCTTCCTCATTCGCACCGATACCATATAAACCGATCCCTAGTCTTACCATATCAAACACTCCATTCGGAAAACGGGTGATCCCTGCTGAATTCAGAATATGGCGAAGGATTGGATAGTCGAAATGAGAGGTGATCACCGTGCTCATCCTCGCAAAACGCTCAATTTGAATATGTGTAAACGGATCATGTTCTTCTTCATCACTTCCTGCGAGGTGTGAAAAGACAGATCGGATACAAAGATTTTTGTTATTCTTTATTCTGACGACAAGCTCATTCAACTCCTGTTCTTCAAAACCCAGGCGGTGCATTCCGGTATCCAGTTTCAGATGGATCTGGAGTTTACGATCTCCTTCCTGCAGGAGGCGGTTTCTTCTCGCTGCTTCATCGAAAAGACCCAGTACCCGAAAGCTGAAAATCTCCGGTTCGAGGTTAAACTGGATCATACTGTCATAACTCTGCTCTTCCGGGTTCATAACCATGATCGGAACAGTAATACCGGCTTTTCTCAGCTCAATACCTTCATCGGCATAGGCAACAGCCAGGTAATCTACATGATGAAACTGGAGTACGTTGGCAATTTCAAAACTTCCACTACCATATGAAAAAGCTTTAACCATGGCCATAAGACGGGCTGGTGGGGTGAGCTTTGACCGGTAATAATTTAAGTTATGGACAATAGCACCAAGATCAACTTCCATAACCGTTTCATGTGCTTTCTGCTGGAGCACTTTACCGATATCTTCAAATCCAAAGCTTCGGGCTCCTTTCAGCAACACTGTTTCATCCCGGAAAAATGAATTATTATAATGCCTCAGGAATTCAGCAGTAGAGGAATAGAAACTGGTTTCCATCTTGAACTGTTCACTCTGTCTCGAAATGGCTTCACCGATGCCGATCAGGCGGTTCACGCCTTTTCTCAGCAATAAGTCTGCGACTTCTCCATAAAGATTGTGTTCGCTTTTGCCGCTCTGCAGGATATCGGAGAGCACCAGCGATTTACGTGGGTGCTGCTTCTGCTGGTTCAGAAAATCAAGAGCTATCCCGAGAGAGCCCAGGTCGGAATTATAACTATCGTTAATGATGGAACAATTGTTAATTCCCTCTTTCAGTTCCAGCCTCATTGCCACAGGACTCAGGAACTCCATCCGGGAAGCAATCAGTTCATTGGCATAGCCCATATAGAGCATGACTGCCCAGCAATGAATTCCGTTTTCCAGACTTGCCTCATCCGTAAAAGGGATCTTTATTTTTATGAAATTGTTTTTGTAGACGGCTTGAATCTCTGTATCGGCTGTACCTCTTGTAATTTTACCCACTTGCAGGTCAGCCTTGGTTTTACGTGACCAGGAAAAAGCACGAAGACTCTGTCCTTCTTCCATAGAAGCCAATTCATCTCTGATCATCAGGTAATCTTTGCAATAAATCAACACTTCAGAATTTCGGAAGAGCAGTAGTTTTTCGTCGACCTTCTGAGTAAGAGATTCGAAATTTTCATCATGGGCCTGGCCGATGTTGGTGATCAGGCCGATGGTCGGCATAATAATTTTTTCCAGATTCAACATTTCTCCTGGCTTTGAAATACCGGCTTCGAATATTCCAAGCTCATGTTCCTGTTTCATCTGCCAGACTGAAAGTGGAACCCCTACCTGGGAATTAAAACTTTTCGGGCTCCGGACGATATTTTTATCTTCCCGGAGTAGCTGGTATAACCATTCTTTCACAATCGTTTTTCCATTGCTCCCTGTAATCCCAATAACTGGAAAATGAAAATGTTTCCGGTGCCATGCACTGAGCTTTTGAAGGGAGCGGAGTGTATCTTCCACAAGCATAAAAACAGCACCCGGGAATCGGCTCAGGTCTTTAGGGAGGGTAGAAACAATAAAATACCGTAGCCCCTTTTCAAACAAATCAGGAACAAAACGATGTGCATCATGCCGTTCACCCTTTATGGCAAAGAACAAGGAAGACGCTGGGTCGAGTAATTTCCGGCTGTCGATCAGGATTTGGTCAATGGAGGCATCCTCGGATACATTTCCATGCAGCTCAGCTTCCAGTATTGAAGTTACTTCCCGAATCGAATAACTCATTTTTATTTCTCTATTTCTGCCTGAAAACAATCCCGGCAGAGAGCCTCATAATGGTTTGTTTCTCCGAGCACTACGAGCTCTTTTTGCTCCACGATCCGATGCGAATGGTTGGCCAGATTTCCGCATTTAATACAGATTGCATGAACTTTGGTAACATATTCTGCTGTTGCAAGCAAAGCAGGGATCGGACCAAACGGTTTACCCAGATAATCCATATCGAGCCCGGCTACTATCACTCTTATCCCGTCATTTGCAAGCTGGTTACAGACGTTGACCAATTCAAGATCAAAGAACTGGGCCTCATCAATACCCACTACATCCATTCCACTGGAAAGCAGCAGGATATTCGAAGAAGAAGGGACCGGAGTAGAATGGATTTCACTGGAATCGTGGGAGATCACCTTGACTGCATCATAACGGGTATCCAGCGTAGGCTTAAATATTTCTACCTTCTGACGAGCAAAATTCGCCCTTTTGAGCCTGCGGATCAGTTCTTCCGTTTTACCGGAAAACATGGAACCACAAATAACTTCGATCCAGCCTCTTTTTTTGGTATGATTAATGGTATTCTCCAGGAACATGTAACGAAGGTATTCTTAAATATTAGTTCCGATTAGCTTGTGGTGAAGATTCTCTATATTTAATGCCTCAGCTCTGTAACAAAATTACGGAAAAAACGTTAGTAATAAGTGTAAAGAATATATTCAAGGCACAGAATGATGGAAAAGAAAGAACTTAAGCACGAGATTGATGTCCTCATCGAAAGCATTAAGAACCAGGCCGATCGGATGAATGCTCAAAGCAATCTTTCTATGGTAGAACTGGAAGTCCTGCATCATAAAATCCAGAAACTTTACGAAAAATCCATTCTTATCCATCACTTGCCTGCGGCTGAAACCAAGGTCGCGGAAACAATCACTGTTCCTCAACCCGTTATCTACAAAGAAATTCCAGTCAGGAGAGAAGAGCCTCTTCCGGAAGTTCCAAAGAAAATACCACAGGCCGATCCTGAACCTTCTCCGATGCCCGTTTCAAAAACTACTCTGGAGTCCAAAACTGCTGTTGATCTTTTCGGGGAGAATGCTACTTCCGAACCCAAGTTGGTTGTGAAAGCAAAGCTCGAAAAAGAGAAAGGCTCCTCCATGCGAAAGCCGGTTGTCGATCTTCTCAAAGCCATTGGCATCAACGATAAGTTTCGCTACATCAATGAACTGTTTGACGGAAACAGCAATGAATATAATATTGCCATTAACCAGATCAATGCCTGTTCTGAGTACACGGATGCCGATCGTTATGTGGCAAACATCAGAGAGATATACCACTGGAGCGACGAAAGCGAAGTCGTTTCCCTGTTCATGGACCTGGTGGAACGCAGATTTTTATGAGCAGCCATTTCCGATTCCGTCTGCTTTCTCTTTTCGTTTCTCTATCTTTTTTGACTTCCGCTTTCCTTCATGCACAGGAACATGGGGAAGTTTATCGCTATGCCAGAAAAATTGTGGATACGCTTTGCTCTCCTTCCATGCATGGCAGAGGTTACGTAAACAATGGAGATAAGGTAGCTGCGAAATATCTTGAAACTCAGTTTGCCGCTGCGGGTCTGAAAAATTTCCACGGAACCTACGATCAGAAATTTTCATTGAATGTAAATACATTTCCAGGAAATGGAACCTTTATTGGTTACCGGGGAATGGATAAATCTTTCCCGATGGGCGAAACGGCTTTGGTCAATTGTAATTCGCCCGCTTGTCCCGAGACCCGGGCCGAGATCGTTTGGCTCGACAGCACTCTGCTAGCTTCCAAAAAGAAGCGTGAACATTTTAGCAAGATCGATTTTACCGACAAAGTGCTGGTCATTGATCGTAAAGGGGTTACTGATAAAGATAACTTAACCTTTATGGACGATATGGAAAAACATTATCCTCTTCATGTCAAGGGGATTGTTTCATTCAACAGCAAGAGGTTGATGTGGGATGTTGCCAGTAAACAGGCTGAAGTACCTTCCTTCGAATTACTGGTACCTGACAGTGTCCATAATACGATCAAAAAACAAATGGAAGAGTCGGCCTATTTGAATTTTAGTGTGGAAAGCAAGATGATGGAGGATTACCGTACGCAAAACATAATCGGGTACATCGAAGGCTCCCAGCAACCCGATTCTTTTATAGTTTTTTCAGCTCACTACGATCACCTCGGCCAGATTGGCGATCCTATTTATTTCCCCGGAGCAAACGACAATGCAAGCGGCTGCGCCATGTTATTAAATCTCATCCGTTATTATTCCATGCCCGGCCACCAACCCAAATGTTCGATTGCTTTTATCGCTTTTGGTGCGGAGGAAGCAGGACTGGTAGGTTCTAAATATTATACCGATCATCCTCTTTTTCCTTTGAGACAGATAAAATTTCTGGTCAACATGGATATCATGGGTACCGGGGATGAAGGGATTACAGTCGTGAACGGAACTATTTTTCCTGAGGCTTTCAAGAATCTTCAGGCCATCAATGATAAAGCACATTATCTTCCCGAAGTAAAAATTCGTGGCAAAGCAGCCAACAGCGATCATTACTTCTTTTCAGAGAAAGGCGTGCCTTCTTTCTTCATTTATACACGTGGTGGAATAAAAGCCTATCACGATATTTACGACAAAGCTGAAACACTCCCGCTTACGAAATTTGAGGATGTATTCAGTCTTTTAATAGCATTTGAGAATTCCTTAGAATCTCCTCCTAAATAAGATTCGTACCTTCGCTTCAGTGAGCAAACTCTATCTGGTCCCAACCCCAATCGGCAATCTCGAAGACATTACCCTTCGGGCCATTCGTATTTTAAAAGAGGTGGATATTATCCTTGCTGAAGATACCCGTAAAACAGGCTTTTTGTTGAAGCATTTGGGAATTGAAAAAAAGATGTTTTCACACCATTCCCACAACGAACACAAAACCATTGAACTTATTGCCGAAAGGATTGCAGGAGGAGAAAATATTGCCCTGGTTACGGATGCTGGGACGCCCGGAATTTCCGACCCTGGATTTCTGCTCGTTCGCGAATGTGTAAATGCAGGTATTGAAGTAGAATGCCTTCCAGGACCCACGGCTTTTGTTCCTGCGCTCGTTAATTCGGGATTGCCTTGCGACAGTTTTGTATTCGAAGGTTTCCTTCCTCAAAAAAAAGGAAGAATGACTAAACTTCTTTCCCTAAAAGAAGAAAAGCGAACGATGGTTTTTTATGAATCTCCTTTTCGTCTGGTCAAGGCCCTGCAAGAATTTGCTCTCCATTTTGGAAAAGAGAGAAGAGCAAGTGTTTCGAGAGAGCTTACCAAGATGTTTGAAGAAACCAAGCGGGGAACTTTGGAGATGTTGATTACTCACTTCAGTCAGAAAACAATAAAAGGAGAGATTGTCATTGTGGTGGAAGGCGAAGGTAGCAGAATACAGGATGCAGAAGAAACAGAGCAATAATATGAAAGCAGTTACTTTAGTCCGCACCGGCATAGCATCCCGTGCTTTTGAAATAAAAGAAGTGCCGAAACCAACACCAGGCCCTGGGCAGATTCTGATTAAAGTCGAAGCATTTGGTCTGAACTTTGCGGATGTGATTGCCCGACACGGCAAGTATAAAGATGCACCTCCGATTCCTGCTGTATTAGGATATGAAGTGGTGGGTCGGATTGAATCCACAGGCAGAGAGGTCAGCTCACTTCAACCTGGACAACGTGTTACTGCTTTCACACGTTTCGGAGGTTATGCCGAATATGCCGTGACCGATGCCCGTGCTGCAGCAAGAATTCCGGAAGATATGGATGCCGGAGTGGGGGCTGCTCTTGCCACCCAGTATTGTACCGCTTGGTTTTGCGCCGAAGAAATGGTCTGTCTGCATAAAGGTGATCAGGTACTCATTCACGCTGCTGCAGGTGGCGTGGGAACAGCGCTTACTCAGCTCTGCAAACGCAAGGGCTGTGTGGTATTCGGCACCATTGGTGCCGATGAAAAAATGGAATATGTCCGCTCCAATGGAGCTGATTATGTGATCAATTATAAGTCTCATAATTTTAATGAGGAGATCAAGAAATTTACTGAAAAACCTATGGACGTGGTATTCGATTCGGGAGGAGGAAAAACCTTTCGGAGGGGAAAATCCCTTTTAGGTGCTGGAGGAAGAATAATCGGATACGGTGCATCGGAGCAGATGGAAAAGAAAACTATTTTTGGTTCTATCAAACTCCTTTTTGATTTTGGCTTTACAAACCCGGTGTTCCTGCTCATGAGTTCTAAGTCTATTCTCGGTGTCAATATGCTCCGTATGGCCGATCAAAGGCCTGATGTTCTTCAGCGATGCCTGAAGAATGTGGTCGCTCTTGCTTCCGTGAATGAAATCCAACCCAAGGTAGGTGGTAGGTTCAAGGTTTTGGAAATTGCCGAGGCACATGCGTTCCTCGAATCCAGAAAATCTACCGGAAAAATTATTCTCACCTGGTAGTCGATGGACTTTTCACTAATTTTGTGTTTCTAAAACAAAATCATTTTCAAATGAACAAACTATTTCTCTTTGCGCTATTGGCTGCAGCACAGATCGGCAATAGTCAGACTATCAACACCAGCAAGCCCGATACCAACCAATCAGATGCCTCCAACCACCGACAGGGCATCTGGATGGAAACAATGAATGGAATGAATTGGTATGGCCGGTATGCAGACGACAAAAAAGAAGGTACCTGGACCGCCTACTATGCCAGCTGGCTTCCGGCCCGTGTGGAAAACTGGAAAAACGGAAAGAAAGACGGACAAAGCTTTTCCGTTGACCCCAGTGGCACCTTCCTTCAGCAGGATAATTATGTCAACGGTCAGCTTGATGGAGTAGCAAGGACTTTTTACGGAGGAGGACGAGTGAAGTCTGAGATCCATTACAAAAATGGAAAGCTTAATGGGAAAAAAATTCTTTTATCCCCGGAAGGCAAACTCATTGAATGCGGAAATTTTACCGATGATTCAAAAGAAGGAATCTATCAATGGTACTATTCAGACGGGAAAGTGAATACGGAATCTATCTATAAACTCGGGATGTTACATGGACCTCAGATTACCTTCTTTTCTAATGGAACAAAGGAATCTGAAGTTCTTTATCGAAACAATAAACGTGAAGGAGCCTACACCGAATATTATGATAGTGGAAAAATCAAAACAGAAGGCACCTTTGCAAATGATCTGGAAGAAGGCACCTGGAAGGTTTATGACGAAACCGGTAAGATGCACACGGTGAAATACAAGGGCGGGGAAGAAATAAAAAAATGAAAAAATCAACCAATCTGATCCTACTGCTGGCAGGCACTCTTGTCCTTTGCATCGGCATATACTATAGTTTAAACAAACATGCGAATAAAGTTCTTCCTTATTTCGGGGAAAGGGTTGCCGGCAAGAATGGAGATACTTTATATCACACCGTTAAAGGGTTTAGTTTTCTCGATCAAGGAGGCCATACGGTTACAGACCGGGATCTGGCCGGAAAAATATATGTGGCCGACTACTTCTTCGCCAACTGCAAAACCATTTGTCCAAAGATGAGTAACCAGCTGGAAAGAGTCCAGGCCCGATTCAAGAACGAGCCTTCTTTTATGATTCTTTCCCATACCGTAGATCCTGAGAGAGATACGGTTGCTGCAATGGCCCGTTATGCCAGCATGCATGGGGCAGACCCTAAGAAATGGCTGTTTCTGACTGGTGACAAAAAACAACTCTATGATCTTGCCCGGCATTCCTATTTAGCTGTTGCTACTGTTGGAGACGGAGGACCCCAGGATTTTGTACATACAGATCAGTTCGCCCTAGTGGATAAGGAAAAACACCTCCGCGGTTTTTATGATGGAACAGATTCTTTGGAGATAAACAGACTGATGATGGATGTAGAACAATTGTTGTTGAGTTATAAATAAAAGCTATTCCACAATCCCCCGTTAACAACTACCCAGGGAAATTTGGAAAAGGCTTACATATTCTGACGATTTTCGTATTAAAATATAACTGTGTCTGACAAATACACCCAACGGAGGCTTCAATCCAGTTCCATCACAACCGTGATCAGCATTTCTCTGGTGCTCTTTATGCTGGGATTACTCGGCATGGTGGTTCTCAGCGCCAAAAAAATATCCGATCATGTAAAAGAAAATATCCGCATCTCTGTTTATCTGAATGCAGACTCGAAAGAAACAGATGTCCATGCCCTCCAGCAGAGTCTGGATGCTTCAAACTATGTCCGATCCACTACCTACACCTCCGCTAAAGAGGCGGCTGATCATTTTCAAAAGGAGCTGGGAGAGGATTTTGTCAATTCAATCGGTTACAACCCTCTCCCCTCCTCTATCGATATCTTTCTGAAAGCAGCCTACGCTAATAATGATAGTATTGGCTGGATTAAGAAAGAACTGCTCTCGCATAAGCCTTTGGTAGAGAGTGTGGAGTATACAGAATCGCATGTCAATATGATTAATGATAACCTTGGCAAGATCAGTCTTGTGTTCCTGGCCTTCATCGGGCTCTTGCTTTTCATTGCCATTGCACTGATAAACAACACCATACGACTAGCAATCTATTCTAAACGCTTCCTGATCCGAACGATGCAATTGGTGGGGGCCACACAGGGATTTATCCGAAAGCCCTTCCTCTTATCGGGCATGATCCAGGGAATATACGGGGCACTTATTTCCCTGGTGATGCTCCTGGGTATTTTTTATCTGCTTCAGCGAAACTATCCAGAGGACGTCAAGTCCCTGCTGGATATAAATTTATTGGGAATCATGTCCGGCGCATTGGTATTTTTAGGAATTTTGATCGGATTTATCTGTACTTGGTTTGCGGTACGTAAATACCTCCGGATAAGAACCAGCGAACTGTATTTCTAAATTTTTAACCATGACTAACGAGAAAAAAGAAGGATTTGCTTTTGGTAAAGAAAACTACATGTTCCTCATCGGAGGGGTTGTCCTGGTCATCATTGGCTTTATGCTGATGAGTGGGGGTGGCTCCGAAGATCCAACCAAGTTCAATCCTGAAATTTTCAGTACCCGTCGAATCACCGTAGCACCGATCCTCATTCTGATTGGCTACCTGGTTGTGCTTTGGGGAATCATGAAACGCCCGAAGGCTGAAGCATGAATATAATTCAGGCTATCATCCTGGGGATTGTTGAAGGATTAACCGAATTCCTCCCCATATCTTCTACGGGGCATATGATCCTCGCTGATTCATTCATGAAGCTGAGTGATAAAGAATTCGCCAAGACTTTCGAAATTGTGATTCAGCTGGGGGCTATTCTTGCCGTTTTGGCATTATATATCAAACGGTTCTTTGTAAGTCTCGATATTTACATCAAGCTTTTCGTTGCATTTCTTCCTACTGGTATCGTTGGGTTTCTTGCTTATAAGGCTATTAAGTCCTATCTCTTCAACCCTTATGTAGTAAGTACCTCTCTTATTGCCGGCGGAATTGTACTGATTATACTCGATAAATGGTCTGAGCGTAAACGATCCTCTTTCCCAAATCCTGAAAGTATTACCATTGGGGGAGCGTTCAAAATAGGCTGTATTCAATGCCTCTCTATGATTCCAGGCGTCTCCCGCTCTGCTGCAACTATTCTGGGAGGTGTTTCACAAGGTTTTGACCGTAAACAGGCGGCTGAATTTTCCTTTCTGCTTGCCATCCCAACCATGTTTGCAGCTTCCGGATATGATCTCTTTAAGAACCACAGCTCCATACACCGAAGCGACCTCACGATCTTGCTGATCGGAGGATCCGTTGCATTCCTGGTTGCCATATTCGCTGTCAAAGGGTTTGTTGCTTTCCTTACTAAATACGGGTTTAAACATTTCGGGTACTACCGTATCGTGCTCGGGATCTTATTCCTGATCTATGCCATTAATACCGGCCTGACTCTGTCCTGACCACATTATGAAACGTGTTTTTGATTTTCCTAAGGGCGAAATCCTGCTCATTGATAAACCCTATCATTGGACTTCCTATGATGCCGTGAACAAGATCAAGATTCTCGTACGGAAAAAACTCCGGGCAGCACAGGCAGTCGGAGAGGCCCGGGCTAATATCAAAGTAGGACATGCCGGCACCTTAGACCCTCTGGCCACAGGTCTGCTTATCATCTGCACAGGGAAGGAGACCAAAAATCTTGACAAGTACCAGGCTGAGGAGAAAGAATATACTGGCACCTTTATGCTGGGCTCCACCACACCAAGTTTTGATCTGGAGAAAGAACCGGATGCACATTTTCCGGTCGACCATATCACGGAAGTCATGATTCAGGAAGCTGCCATAAGTTTCACCGGGCTTCAGGAACAAATTCCACCCATGTTTTCTGCCCTGAAAGTGAACGGGAAAAGAGCTTATAAAATAGCCCGAAAAGGAAAGACAGCAGATATCCCACCCCGGGAAATCACCATCTCTGAGTTTGAGATTACCGGAATTGAGCTTCCACAGGTTCATTTTCGTCTGGTTTGCAGTAAAGGCACTTATATCCGTTCCCTGGCCAGAGATTTCGGTCAGAAGCTGGGAAGCGGAGCACACCTTACAGCCCTCTGCCGGACCCGCATAGGGGAATTTACCCTTCAAAATGCACTCCGCTTAAGTGAGTTCGAAATGTTGTGCGATGGGAAACCCGCTGAATCCGCTTCGAAGCTCTAATTTCAGGATATAAACAGATAAACTTGACTTTCGCCCCCTGAGGCTGTATATTTGCGCCCCCTATTACTAAACTGTTAATAAAATCCCGTAAGATTTATGAAGCTATCCGCATTCAAGTTCAATCTCCCGAAAGAGTTACTCGCTGAACATCCAGCAAAAACACGTGACGAAGCGAAACTGATGGTTCTTCACCGGAAGACCGGCAAAATTGAGCACAAAAAGTTCAAAGACGTGCTTAATTACTTCGACGACCATGATGTAATGATTTTGAATAACACCAAGGTATTTCCTGCCCGCCTTTATGGAAACAAGGAAAAAACCGGTGCCAAAATTGAAGTATTCCTGTTGCGTGAACTAAACCGAGACAGCCGTCTCTGGGACGTGTTGGTTGATCCGGCACGCAAAATCAGGATTGGAAACAAACTTTACTTCGGTGATGACGATATGCTTGTTGCTGAAGTCATTGACAATACTACTTCCCGTGGAAGGACCCTTCGTTTCCTCTTTGACGGACCCTATGAGGAATTTAAAAAGACCATTGAAACCCTGGGGCAAACACCGCTTCCAAAATATATTAAGCGTAGTGTTGTTCCGGAAGATGCCGAGCGCTATCAAACGGTATATGCCGAAGTGGAAGGAGCGGTTGCTGCCCCAACTGCCGGTCTGCACTTCAGCAAGCAGTTGTTGAAGAAACTTGAAATTAAAGGGGTAAGATTTGCTAACCTGACTCTTCACACCGGCCTCGGAAGCTTCCGACCCGTGGAAGTGGAAGACCTTACCAAGCACAAGATGGATTCGGAAGAAGTCATCATCACTGAAAAATGTGCGAACATCGTAAACCAGGGGAAAGCCGAAAAACGCAAGATCTGTGCCATCGGAACGACCACGATGCGCGCCATTGAAACTTCTGTTTCTGTGGAAGGACTTCTGAAGCCTTATAGCGGCTGGACTAATAAATTCATTTTTCCTCCTTACGAATTCAGTGTTGCCAATTGCATGGTCACGAATTTCCATATGCCCGAATCTACACTGCTTATGCAAGTGGCTGCTTTTGGAGGATATGATCTGGTTATGAAAGCCTATAAAGAAGCCATCAAGGATAAGTATCGGTTTTATAGCTATGGCGATGCCATGCTCATTCTCTGAGTTCTGTTGAAAACACGATGATAAAATCCCGGAATGACCTTCTCAAAGAGTCTTCCGGGATTTTACTTTTACATCAAAATTAGCAGGCATTGAAAAAATACGCCATTATTGTTGGAGGAGGAAGCGGAACCCGCATGAACACGCCTATTCCCAAACAATTTATGCTCCTCGATGGCAAACCGGTGCTCATGCATACCATCGGAAAATTTATAGAGGCAGATCCTTCCATCGATATCATTGTGGTATTAAGAGCCGATCAATATGATTTCTGGAAAGAACTCTGCGTGAAGAATGATTTTATCCTTCCTCATCAACTAGCCGAGAGCGGAGAAACCCGATTTCATTCTGTCAAGAATGGATTGCAACTTATAAACGAACCAGGTCTCGTGTCCATACATGATGCTGCAAGACCACTCGTGAGCATCAAAACAATTCAGACAGCCTACAAAGCAGCGGAGATGTATGGAAATGCGGTTCCAGCCATTCCAATGCAAGATTCGATCCGACAAATTGATTCCGGACTAAGCATTGCGGTTGACCGGACTAAATATTGTTCCATTCAGACCCCACAATGCTTTCAAACTGAAATCCTGCTTAAAGCGTATGAGCATGATTACAAGTATACCTTCACCGACGATGCTTCTGTGGTGGAAGCCATAGGTGTTAAAATTCATCTTATTGATGGAAACCCTGATAATATTAAGATAACCACCCCTAAAGACCTCCTGATCGCAGAGGCCCTGATAAACAATAAAAAGGCGATCAGCTCTTCCAACAAGTCCAATCATACCGATGAGTTAGGGTTGCTTTCCTGAGCAGTGCTAGGTCGAGCGGGGATTTAGCTATACTTATTTTACCACTAAGGCACAAAGAGTAATGAAAATACTTTTATTTGGGGCAACAGGTACTACGGGTAAACTAATTTTGGAATACCTGCTTCACAACAATCAGGAAGTGACTTGTTTTGTCCGCAATCCAGACAAATTGAGTATAAAGAATACCTTGTTGACGGTTGTCAAAGGATCTGTCCTTGACCAAGCTGCGATTGAGCAAGCTCTTCACGGAAAAGAACTCGTTATTTCGGCATTAGGGAAAAAACCAACATGGAGCGATACAAGCATGTCACAAGCAACTGATTGTATTGTACAAGCGATGGAAAAAACCGGGACAAAAAGAATGATTATGATTTCTACACTCGGAATAAAGGAGACAAAAGGGATGATGGGTTTTTTCTTTACATACGTACTTCAGTCTGTCCTCCTTAAAAACAACTTCTCTGAAAAGGAAAAACAGGAAGCCATTTTACAAAACAGTAATATCAACTGGATTGCAGTTCGGCCTTCCCTTTTAACAAATGGAACCCGCACCGGAAAGTATAAAGAAGGATTCCCCGCCGGCGAAAAAATAAATCCTAAAATTTCACGGGCAGATGTTGCGGATTTTATTGTAAAGAATGTTTTGACTACAACATATAACAAGGTAGCTGTAAACCTCTCCTATTAAAGCATCAGCCTGGTTAATTATCACTGATCCATTGGAGATTGAGTGGAGCCGATATCCTCGATTGCCGGCAAAAGATAGTGTAGCAAAACAGCGGCTAAACTCTTTTTCCCTGCTAAGCGTAGCCTCTGGCTTTGCCCAGCGACCCATTCAACTACTACGACCAGCAGAGATAACTAATCCTTAAATGTTCTTGGCACTTTAGGATCGGTAATCAGAATATAATCTCCAAGATTTTTGTATTTGCCCCAGTCAATTGTTGGAAAAGCATCATCACTGGTGCTCGCCAAGATTAAAGTTTTCACCTTGGGCGAATATTTTTTCAACTGTGTTACGATAGCATATCCCTCATCGCTGTGAAATCGTCCATTTACCTGCATCACTTTTTTCAGAGGATGCTCTTTTAAATACTCCGAGATAGACCAAGCCATGGTTGCATCCCAAAGTGATTGAGCCATTGGAAGATTAAATGTACCCATCATTGGAGGCATATTTATCGATTTTGCCGTATCACTTTTGGAGACAGGACCCTTGGTATGACCAGACATCTCTTGGAGTTTCTCATAATACTTTCCCGCAGCGGTATCATAGGGTAAGGGAGCAAAATATTTCTTTGCCGATACGGGAAGAGATTCAAGAGCTTTCTGCCCTTTTCTGCCAGCCATATTCGTATACCGACTTGGGGCATTTGCACATACTATATCCAGATGTTTTTCTTTGGCGAACTCAACCAACGGTCGGTAATCCCGGTAGTTGGACCAAACTCGCGTGTCATGCTTAAAATCTTTTTCACGGATATAGCCATTCAGGTACTCATTCATCACACCTTGCACATCTCTGTCAAACATTTCCATGGAGAGGGTGATGGAGTTGTTGTAGGCATTGTATAAAGCCAGAAGCATTGCTTTTTCGGCATAATGCGTTACCGAATCATTGTGTTCTTCACCATAAAATATAACATCCGTATTTTTAAAATCATTCACCAGTTCCTGCATCGTTATCTCATGACCGAGCTTAACGGAATAGATCAGGTAATTCTTTCCGGAAAGGCCTTTCGTAGTATCAGAAGGTGACTGAGCCTTCGCAAGCGTTGAACAATAAAAAAGAATAAAAAAGAAGAGGATAAAGGGGTTCATTCTTTAGTTTATATGTTGTAGTATTTATTTATAGCCTAACAAATGTACTTTAAACACTACAATAGTAAAGTCCGATGAGTTAGGGTCGCTTTCCTGAGGCACTCCTTCCCCCTTGCTCCCCCCTCCAAAGAGCAACATATTGTATTAATATCTTACATCATCTCAATCCAATTTTTTCCTACCCTATTATTCGACTTTAGTAAGTTTAAAAGGCCTTTTGGTCGTTTTATGGTAACTAAAAATGCACGTAATACGTATATTTCTTACATGGATAAAGGATTACTATCTACACTGCGTAAAAAGGGTTCGGGATTGATTCTCGGGGTCTTTTTTTGCATGTGTTCCTCTGTCCTTTTTGCTGTCAATACCCTTGATCTTCTGGGACTTCCAGCAGCTGCCGCGGCAGGTGCAGCCTATTCCGTACGTCAGTTAAGCAGTACTTATGCGGGTCCAGGTTTAAGAATCACCCGGACCAGTGATGGGCAGGTCAGAGATGTCTATTTCGACGTCACCGGAGTCATATCCCTGAATTCTGCTGTTTCTGCAGCTGGAGGAGGGGTTGCTACAGCAACAACACTAAGTACATGGATCGGAGCTAATTCAGGAACCGTTGGCATCTGGTATGACCAGAGCGGAAACGGAAGGAATATGGTTCAGGCAACAGCCGGAAACCAGCCCCGCATTATTAATGCCGGAGTTCTTGAAGTCAAAAATAACCTCCCAGCCCTGCACCATCTTGCAGCCGGCAGCAACTACCTTTCGGTAGCGACCAATGCCTGGATGACAACGAACTCCTGGACTGTAAATGTGGTGGAGGCCTTGGATGGAACCACTAACTTCCGGATGCTCTCTGGGGCTGCGAACTGGCTCCTCGGCTTTTGGGGATCTTATGAAAGCGCCTATTACTTCCAAGGTTCCGCTTCCGTAAACACCTATACAACAGGGATCACTGCTTTGACTTCCGACGAAGTCTATACGGCATCAGGCCAAGGAGCTGGTAATTCTCTGCAATATGAAAACGGAGTTGCCTTTACAGACGGATCCTCCGCTCCCTCCAATCCCCCCACGACCCTTTACACCAGTGGGTACCAGACTACCTCTGAATTTTCTGACGGCACCATGCAGGAACTAGTCGTATTTCCAGCAGCGCTGAGTAATGCAAACAGGCAGACTATGGAATGTAATCAGTTCAATTATTATGGTCTGATTCAAAAACCTACGGTCGGCATTGCTCAATCTATGTGTGGCACGTTGACCAGCAACGGACTGGGTGGAAATACACCTACAGGAGGAAATACCGGATTGTGGACTCAGATTTCAGGGCCTGGCGCAACTGCCTTTAGCAACAGTGCCTTGGGAAATTCAACCGCCACTGCAACAGTGGTTGGCACTTATGTTTACGCTTGGACTATCACCATGGGAGGATGTTCTAATTCAGCGAATGTGACTGTTGTTTATAAAGCAGCCGGACCTAATCCAACCGCTACCGCCAGCGGTAACGCAACGGTTTGCCCAGGCACCCCTACGAATGTATCCTTTGCTCTTACCGGAACCTCTCCCTGGAACTTAACCTTTAGTGACGGAGTCAATTTTACGAATGTTTCCGGCATCGCTGCATCCCCTTATGTGGCCAGTGTAACCCCAGCTGCAAACACCACCTATTCTGCCACCACACTCACCGATGCAAACTGCTCGGCCCTTCCTGGCAATCTCTTTGGTTCTGCCGTAGTAACCATGACAACCCTGGATGCAACGACGCTTGTCGCATCTGCAGCCTATTCACTTCGAAGCCTTACTTCCTGCTATGCAGGCCCCATCCTCCAGGTGAGGAGAAGCAGTGATGGGGAGCTACGCGATGTTTATGTGGATGCAAGTGGATTCCTTTCTGTTGCTTCCTACGTATCAGCCGCCGGAGGAGGAGCCATGACAGGAACAACCCTCTTTAACTGGATTGGAGCCAATTCTGGATATGTGAACATTTGGTACGACCAGACTGGCAACGGACGAAATGCGACCCAACCTACCAATGCCAATCAACCCCGGATCATCAATGCCGGTGTTTTCGATATGAAAGACGGACTCCCGGCCATA
>Ga0207068_1038_pt1 | contig 40032 bp, 38 predicted proteins | sample Alteio_BWMinCont_23_FD_153475 | JGI IMG/M metagenome (GOLD analysis project Ga0207068, IMG submission 153475) | Enriched cells from forest soil in Barre Woods Harvard Forest LTER site, Petersham, Massachusetts, United States -... | ecosystem: Environmental > Terrestrial > Soil > Temperate forest >... | reverse complement strand
ATTCCAGGCAATCACTCGAAGAAGAAGGGAAAGACCCCTTCAATCTTGAATTGGAATACGAAAAAAACAGGACCCTGGCTGCAAAAATCAATGAACTTGACCTTAAAAATCCAGAACAAGCCAAAGTATTGAGCTCGAAGGTTGCCTTGTATATGCAAGATTTGATGAAGTATAAGCTCCGCGACAACCTCCTTCGTCATGACCGTCTCACCCGAATGAATTTAAAATCAATATTATCTGATTTTCTGCTTCTTTGGTTCGGCTTGCCACTATACTGGATCGGGCTTGCCCTAAATTATCCCCCCTTCAAGCTTGCCCGAAAAATGGCTGATGACAAAGCGAAGATGAAAGAATTTTATGCATCTATCTTTGCAAATCTCTCTATGTTGCTCTGGCCTCCCTACTACGTCTTTCAATTGGTTCTTGCCCAAAAGCTTAGCCATACCTGGTGGATCACCATTATCTGGGCCATGCTGGTTCCTGCCACCGGTTGGTTTGTGCTTGGTTTCTACCCGGTAATGAAAAAAGCATTCGGAAGATGGAAACTCCTGGGGCTGGTAAAGAAGAATAAAGAAGAAGCGGAACGGCTGATTTATGAACGAGCGGAGATTGTGGGGATGATACGGGGTTTAGAATAAAATCAGAGTGAGTTTGAGAATGAGAATGAAGACTGTTGGCTATTAAGCAGCCGGTAATTTCACCCTGTTCAACTTCAAACTCTTCAGCATCCAATCTGGTAAAGCCTTTGAAGCATCCCGTTTAGTAAGATCCAGATACCAGCCGATCTTTTTGAGGACCGGGATTTTATGGGTCTCCACAAACTCGATCAATGCTCCATCCGGATCTTCGATGTAGCTAAAGTGTCCTGCTGCTTCACCCATATCAAAACTATTAGAGCTGTCTACGGTGAACGGATGACCTGCTACATTGCATTTTTCCTGCAGAGCCTTCATATTATAGATATCAAAGCAAAGGTGGATGAACCCCAGATCGCCCCAAAAACGGTTCTCAAGTATTTTACGCGGAGCTTTCCCGGGCACTTGTACCAATTCAATTTCACTGCTTCCTAATAATCTGCTGAAGGCACCTGAACGAGGCTGGGAATGACGGAGCAGGACACGGCGCATTTCTTTTTCCGCACCTGGAATTCCTTTCAGGTCATTGAAAACACCTAACTGGTCGTAAACCACAGTATCGTATCCCAGGATTTCGGAATAGAACTTTTTAGATTTGTCTATATCCGTGACTCCCAACATACAGCCGGAAGGTCCTCCTGTTAACTTCTTCCCTTGTCCAAACCAGTCAGAGCCTTTTACAACCTGAAAAATATTCCCGTAAGGATCGCTCAGAAAGAAGGTGTCGTTACCATCTGGGCCTTTCACCAGAGGAGTAAGGAGCTTTGCCTTTGTTGATTTCAAAAATTCATAAGACCCGCCTACATCCGACGATTTCATCTTCGTGCAGAAGATCCCCAGATCTCCAAGCTCAAGCTTAAAAGCAGCAGGTTGTGGGGTCCTGCTGGTATATTGCCATATTTCAAAACCTCCCCCGCCTTTCATATTGATGGCAAGAATTGCATGGCGTTTGTGGGGCATTCCTCCAGTATAAGGAAGCATGAGATTGGCTTCAGCAGCCTCTTCAAAGATCGGAATATCCATTCCGAAATGTTGATTGTACCAGGCAAATGCCTCCTGCACTTTTGGAATGCCAATTCCTATCTGCTGAATACCTGCGATTGAATATTTCATACTTGTGTCTCTATCCAATTTTTTGTTTTCTGATCATCCTGGAGAAAAGCTCTGGAAAGAATCGTTTAATAAAAATGGCTCTTCTCTCCAGTGAGCTTCCGATGATTACTTCTTCTTTCATTTCTTTTGTGGCTTCCAGAATCTGCATTGCACATTCTTCCGCTGCCATGCCAATGGCATGGTATGAATCGACTTCTTTGTATTGTTTGTCTTCCCCCGTCAGTGCGTTAACCCCGATATTTGTTGAAATTCTTCCAGGGCATACCAGGAGTACTTTTACCTGATCCTTATATACTTCCATCCTCAGCGATTCAAAAAACCCATGCAGCGCATGCTTCGTTGCCGCATAAGTTGAACGGAGGTAGAATCCAAACTTTCCCGAAACACTGCTTATCACCACGATCTGTCCTTTTTTTCGGATGATCATACCCGGGAGAACTGCTTTAGTAAGTGCAACAGGGCCCAGAAAATTCACTTCCATCAACCTCCTGTCAATCTCGGCAGGAGTATCTTTTGCAAACGAGCGTTGACTTATTCCTCCATTATTAATGAGGATATCTATTCCGCCGAAGCGGTTTTCAACAGATTTCACAAGTGTCTCCACAGCATCCAGATGCTCCAAGTCGAGAGGAAGGATCATGCAATGATCATCACTTAGTCCGCTTGCGTGCTGCACTCTCCGTAATTCTGTTTCCCTCCTGGATGATAGCACCAGCTTGGCCCCTTCCTTCGCAAGGAGCCTCGTAAGCGCTTCCCCTATCCCAGAAGAAGCACCGGTAATCCAGATTGTTTTGCCTGTAAAATAAGACATGGTATAAATCCCTGTTTTTTTGCCTGTGAATATGCTCCGCTAAGGGCAAAATTAGAGATTTTTTCCTCCTTCCTGTCAGGGACCTGGATTTAGGTTAAATTTGCAGGATAAACGAAGGATCTCCTTATTCCATGAATTATTTACAGAAGTTTCTCGCTCTCAATATCCTTCTGCTCGCTTTATTTTCTTGTACCGGTAAACAGAAGGATTTTTCTCCTCTGCCCCGTCCCACTCACTTACTAAACAAAGCACAAATGGCTGAGCTGCTCACCCAGGTCCATCTCCTCGAAGCAGCCGTAAACCTAAAAAATGCACAAAATCAAAGTCTGAACAAAAGAGATTCCCTTCCATACAACGACATTTTCAGAAAATACAATATCGATTATGCACAGTTTCAGGAGAATTATAAATACTACGCAAGTACCCCTAAAGAGCTGGAAACTATTTATGATGAGGTGATTACCGACCTTACCAGGATGCAGGCTGTGGAGGAAAGAAGAAAGTAGAGGTTCCGGCCGGTAGCATCAGCGGCTTAAATATTATTATACCCCCTCTTTTTTATACATTTCACATACCCCCTTTAGGGTTGAATCTATGGGTGTGAAATGGAAGTCAAGCGCATGTTGAATTTTATCGGAGGAGAATTCGTAGGAATAGTTCGCTGCGCGTGCAGTTTCTTTGGTGATAACGGGTTCTTTTCCCCGGAGTGCTGATCGTAGTTTCTCTATCCTCCAGCCAAACTCTCCCATCACTTTTCCAATTGGAATTTTGGCATTGGGCTTCCCGAATTGTTTGTGCAGCATATCAAAGAAAGTCCGATAAGTAAGGTTTGCTCCGTTAACAATATACCGTTCTCCTTTAATATTACTTTCCATAAGCTGCTTCATAGCCCTTGTAACATCGCGTACATCCACATATCCGGTACGCCCTCCCGAATAGTAGAGCAGACCTTTGGCGGCCAACCCTATCATAGCAATGCTACCTTTGTTCCAGTTCCCCGGTCCGATAATGACTGACGGATTGACTACCACTACCTGTAGCCCCTCTTCGGCACCTCTCCATACCTCCCTTTCGGCTCCGTATTTGCTGATTGCATACCAGGAATTCTGAGGAGAGGTCTTCCAATGTGTTTCCTCTGTAACCAGGGAAGCGGTGGAGTTTCTGCCCAGGCTGGCAATAGAGCTTACATGACAAAGTTTTCCAACGCCTTTAACCAGGCAGGCGTTCACCAGATTGGCGGTTCCCTCTACATTTATCTTCAGCATTTCCTCTTTATGCACGGGGTTGAATGAAACAATTGCGGCACAATGATAAACCTGGGTTACACCCTCCAACGCATCCTCCAGTGAGGCCATATCCAGCACATCCCCATCCACCCATTCTATTTGGTTGAGCAGATCCTGAACATGATCTGAATAATAGGAGATGGTTTTGGCTACAGATAAAACATCACTACTGGCCCTCTTCAGAGCCCGAACTTTATTTCCTGTTTTGAGTAAATCATAAAGAAGATGGGAACCTACAAGGCCTGTCCCTCCGGTTACTAGTATCATTCTATAAAAGTACTTGATTTATTTTAACTGCGTCTTGCCACTGCTTCCTGACCTTTTCTTTAATAATCCTATCTTTGCCAAAACTGAAACAAATGGGCTTTGTTGACGAATTAAAGTGGAGAGGCATGCTGCATGACATCATGCCAGGCACTGAAGAAATGCTAAACAAAGGTTTGGTGAAAGGTTATATAGGTTTTGACCCGACCGCTGATTCGCTGGGAGTTGGAAACCTGGTTCAGATGATGACTCTTCTTCATTTCCAGAAGGCCGGGCACAAACCGTTTGCATTGATCGGTGGTGCTACGGGAATGGTGGGAGATCCATCCGGTAAGTCACAGGAAAGGAATTTGCTGACTGAAGATATCCTTAACCACAATCTCTCCTGTCAGAAAAAACAACTTGAAAAATTTCTTGATTTCAACTGCGGAGACCAATCTGCGGAGATCGTAAACAATTATGACTGGTTTAAAGATTTCAATTTCCTTGATTTTATCAGGGATGTGGGTAAACATATTTCTGTGAACTATATGTTAGCTAAGGATTCCGTAAAAAGTCGTCTTGAAAATGGCATGTCATTTACAGAGTTCAGCTACCAGCTTGTACAGGGGTATGATTTTTATTACCTCTGGAAAAATCATAGCATCCGGCTCCAGATGGGTGGGTCTGATCAGTGGGGGAACATTGTTACCGGCACAGAACTTATACGGCGTAAAGACAGTGGTGAGGCTTTTGCTTTAACCACTCCCCTCATCAAAAAAGCAGATGGGACCAAGTTTGGCAAATCGGAAGGTGGGAATATTTGGCTGGACCGGAACAAAACATCCCCTTATCAGTTTTATCAGTTCTGGTTAAATGCAAGCGATGAGGATGCCCGGAACTATATCAGGATTTTCACCTTACTCCGAAAATCAGAAATAGAAACCCTGGAGGCAGAACATGCTTTGGCACCACATAACCGGATTCTTCAGAAACAACTGGCTAAAGACATCACTTCACGCGTTCATTCGGAAGCTGATTACCAGGCTGCACTCGATGCTTCCGAACTGTTGTTCGGGAAAGGCACCGCAGAAGCTCTGAAAAACCTCAGCGAAGAAATGCTGCTTTCTGTATTCGACGGCGTTCCAAAGTTTGAATTGAGCCGTGTTGAACTGGAACCTGGAATTAATATCATCGAGTTTCTTGCCGAGAAAACAAAAATCTTACCCTCCAAAGGTGAAGCCCGAAAGATGCTTCAGGGGGGAGGAATATTCATCAATAAAGTGAAGATGGAAAGTCCTGAATCTATGATTGGAACAAATGATTTATTGAATAACCGATATATATTGGCTCAGAAGGGAAAGAAAAACTATTTTCTGATCAAAGTCCTGTAAGGATTCCGGCTTTACTCTTTCAGCAGTCGTAGAAGCTCCTCTTTACTTATCATTCCATCCGAAAACCGGATTAGGCTCATTTTCTCGTCATAGATGTGAATGGATGGAGTGTAGTATGCTTGGTAGTAGGTTCTGTAAAGCGATTCTTTATCACTCACTACATGAATCTGGGGATAATAACTAAACTGGCGGGCGCTATCATATTTCTTCAATTCGGAAATATCTTCTCTGGATACAAGCACAAACTGGGCATTCGGAAACTGACCCATATTGTGTTTGATAAGCTTGAATTCCGACAAACAAAACTCACAGCTCGTTTTGAAATAAATAATGACTGTATTGGACTTCCCTGCTTTGAGGCTATCCTTAGTGAATAATTCTCCTTTGAGGTTATAGAACCGAAAATCAGGCACAATGCCTAGGGAGTCGCAATGGCTTTTCTTCGCTTCCTGAGCAAAACTGCAAATGCTGATTTGCAAAGCAATTGCAAGCAGCATAAATCGAACTGCCCAAGTGAATCTTTTCATTTCCATCGCTTTTTTAAAGTACCATCAAATTACATCCCCGAACATCACTGCTGTCAAATCTTCCAATAATTTCAAAAGAACCGTCTTTATAAACCTTGCCCAAATCTTGAGTTGCAATGAAAGAACAGGAAAACAGGTTAGCAAGATCTATGACGTTCATCCCTCCGGTTTTTCCTATCCCGACAGCCGTTAAAGGGTCATTTGTATCTCTGGCCCTTATTTTCATCCAGGGAGGACAATGAAATATTCCATTTCCCTGAGAGTAAGCCTGAGAGAGTAATTCTGTCATCCCATACTCCGAATGAATAGTGTCTACTCCAAGCTTGGAGCAGAGGATTTCGTGAAGTTCCTCCCTGACGAGTTCTTTTCTGCGGCCTTTCATACCACCGGTTTCCATGATCATGGTATGATTAAGTTTCATAGAGTTCGCCTCTGCAAAATCAAGCAAGGCATAGGTAACTCCAAGCAGTAACGTTTTCTGACCGGCCTTTTCAAGTTTGAGAAGCTGCTTATGAAGTTCTTCCGGGTTATGCAGATAAAAACCGCTTTCAGGATGACCGGAACGATTAATCAGGTCCTGGGCCATGAATACGAGTGATGAACCTTCACGTTCCAGATAAGAGGGAAGGAGGGCCAAGACACAGTAGTCCTTTATCTCTCCATAAAACAAAGAGAAGCATCTTCGAAAACTTTCTACGTAAAGGGATGGCAACGCAACATAATGCTTGCTTTGAAGGGTGCCGGTTGTTCCGCTGCTGGAAAAAACCTGTTTAGGTTTGAAGCCTTCACACAGAATTTTATGTGTTTTAAATAATTCCACCGGAAGAAACGGAATTTCCTCCACACTCAAAACATCCTGGCAATCAATATTCAATCCCGTCAAATAGGCACTATAGATCGGGTTATAAACGCTTTGAAAACGGAACACTTCCAGGCAGCAGGCATCAAAACCATCCTGCATAATGAATATTTCTTCAGCGATATCTAAAGGTGAGGGCACGTTTGCTGTATTAGAGGATTCGTATTTCACTATCCTTATTATATCAGACAAAATTACGTAAAATGAAGGAGGATAAAGCGGTATATCGATTCTCTTTAGGACGATACTGGCCCTCTTAATAATTCAATCAGGAGGCAGGGATAAAATAACTCATAATAAAGTAAATGAGTCCCCCGATCAATGCGGAAAGCGGAATCGTAAGCACCCAGGTCGTAATAATGTTTCCGGCAATTCCCCATCTCACTGCAGAGAATCTTCGGGTCGTGCCAACTCCCATGATGGCTCCTGCAATAGTTTGAGTGGTACTCACCGGAATACCTATACTTGTGGCAGCATAGAGGGTAATGGCGCCTGCAGTCTCTGCACTGAACCCTCCTATAGGCTTAAGGTGAGTAAGCTTCATTCCCATGGTTTTCACAATCCGCATTCCGCCCGACATCGTTCCAAGAGAAATAACAGTAAGAGAAAGGACAGATACCCAGATGGGTACATGAAAGTCACCATAGGGATAAAGGTATTGGTGAACGAAGGGGATATTCCTGGTAGAGTAAAGCAAAACGGTTATGATTCCCATTGTTTTTTGAGCATCATTCCCTCCATGCCCGATACTGAATGCAGCTGATGAAAGCAGCTGACCCATCCGAAAGAATTTATCGATCCGGGATGGATTAAACCTTCTGGCGATCCACATGGTGATCACCATTATAAGGTAACCCAAAACCAGTCCGATCATTGGAGCCAGAAAAATAAAAAGCAGTGTAATAAAGATCTTGGTGCTGAAAAAACCACCATTAGCAGTACTCAAAACCAATGCAGAGAACCCATGTGCTTTAGCTATAGCTGCCCCAATCAAGCCGCCGGTAAGGGAGTGGGAGGAGCTCACCGGAATACCAAGCCGGGCACAGAAAAACCAAGCCCAGATAATAGCTCCCAACAATGCCGAAAGAATCAGGTATTCATCGATGAAAGTACTGCTCACAATTCCTTTACCTACCGTTCCTGCCACTTTAGATCCGTCGAATATAAATAGAGCCGCAAAATTGAAGAATGCCGCCCAGATCACTGCCACACGGGGAGAGAGTATCCTGGTGGAGACTATGGTTGCGATGGAGTTCGCAGCATCATTCATCCCGTTTACAAAATCGAAAACAAGAGCGGCCAATATGGTTAAGAAAACAATGGCAAGCATAGGAGCCTTTAAGTCGTTTTTATCAGGATGGAGTGAATCACATCAGCAGCATCCTCACACTTATCGGTAGCTGTTTCCAGGGCACTCAGAATTTCTTTGATCTTAATAATCTGAATGGCATCCTTCTCTTCTTCAAATAGTCTTGCGATTCCATTATTGAATACTTCATCCGCATGGTTTTCCAGGCTATGTACTTTTACCAGAGCTTCTTTTATCGCACTGATATTTTTCATACTCTTCAGGTTAACTACTGCAACATGAATTTCCATTGCACCTTTCAGGATGAGTTCCGCGAGCTTAATCATCGGAGTTGACATTTCTTCAATCTTGTACAGATCAATCCGCTTGGCAGAGCCATGAATCAGATCCACTACATCGTCAATCACAGAGGCGAGTGACTGGATATCTTCCCGATCGAAAGGAGTGATGAAATTGGTTCCCAATTCGTTAAATATCATATGGGTGATATTATCACCGATATGTTCAAGTCTTTCAATTTCCTTGATCGCTACTTTTCTCTTCTCATTGGTGTTCGAGTTACCCAGGGTGCAGAGTGTTTCCGCAGTTTGGACCATATTGGCCGTGGCCTGTTCAAAGAGAGGGAAGAACTTTTTATCCTTGGGAATAAGGAATTGAAGTATACCGTCCAGTTTCATTTCCGTCTGAATTAATTTGAGTAAAATACAAGGTATGTTCCTGAAAAGGAATCGCGCACAAAAGTATAAGGAAGGGGGTTATTATGGCAGCTACAATGTTAACTTAATGTTAAGATAACGAAGGTAGATTCATTCATAAATCCTATCTTGCTGAATATCAGTCTATATTTTTACCATGGCGAAGCACCTTGGCTTCGATGTAGAAGATGATCTCTTCGGAAATGTTCTTAGTTTGATCCCCGATTCTTTCAAACTTCCGTACGATAGAAAGTAAATTAAGGAAATGCAAGGGCATCGTATCTTTCCGGAGCATGAGTTCGATGGTGGTTCTGGTCGCCTTCCTGTTTATGATATCGAGAGAATCATCTTTAAGGAATACTTTCCGGGCAGAAGCAGTGTCCTCGTTCTCCAATGCCAGCATTGCATCATCCATCATAGAGAGCGCAACATCAGCCATTTCACTAATGGCGAAGGTGTTTATATATTCCTTTGGGAAAGGCTCATGAACATCCATAACATACCGCGCAATTCCTTCTGCATTGTCTCCTATCCTTTCCAGGTTTGAATTGATTTTCAACGCGGCAAGCACGAACCGCAAATCAACCGCTACAGGGTTAAAAAGGGCGAGGATATTTTCACAATCTCTGTCAATTTTAAGCTCAAGCGCATTTACTCGTTTTTCTGTAACAAGAATTTCCTTCGCGAGATCCGTATCGAACTCGATAAGGGCTGTCTTGCATTTACTCACCTGCAACCTGACCAGGGTATGCATTGCCATAAGTTCATCCTTCAGAAATTTCAGTTCACTTTCAAGGTGTGACATGTTGCTTTATTAAATGTTCAAACTTTAGTTCTTAATATTCTTTTTTGATCCGTACTAATGCTGTTAACCAAACCTTCCGGTAATATAGTTTTGCGTTCTGACATTCTTCGGGTTTGTAAAAATAACTTTGGTCTCGTCAGCTTCAATAAGTTCTCCCATATAGAAAAAGGCAGTCCGGTCACTTACACGTCCGGCTTGCTGCATGTTGTGCGTCACGATTATGATGGTGTACTTGTCTTTAAGCTCATAAATCAGTTCTTCAATTTTAGCAGTCGATAGCGGATCCAGAGCAGAAGCTGGCTCATCCATCAGCAGTACTGTTGGTTCAATGGCGAGTGCCCGTGCAATGCAAAGGCGCTGTTGCTGTCCTCCGGAAAGCTCAAAAGCTGATTTTTTTCAGTTTGTCTTTCACTTCTCCCCAAAGGGCAGATTGTGCAAGAGACCGCTCCACTCTTTCGGCAATAAATTCCTTATCGTTAATGCCATTCACTCTCAATCCATATGCCACATTTTCGAAAATTGTTTTAGGAAAGGGATTCGGTTTTTGAAATACCATACCCACTCTCTTTCTCAGCTCATCCACATCCACACCCCGTTCATAAATATCCTTCCCTTCCACAAGCACATCTCCCTCAATCTTAACGTTGCTGATTAGGTCATTCATCCGGTTAAAGAGCCTCAGATAGGTTGATTTACCGCAGCCCGAAGGGCCGATTAGTGCAGTAACAGAATTCTCGACTATTGACATCGTGATGCCTTTAAGGGCATGAAAATCACCATAGTGAAGGTTTACATTTCGTGTTTCGATCTTATTCATGAGCTCAATTCATTTTCACTTTTTTTCCAAAATATCTTCTCAATGCATTTGCAAGCAGATTGGCTATCAGCACCAGGATAATCAGCACCAGTGCGGTACCATAAGCGATCCCCCTGGAGGCCTCGATATTTGTTCCGCTGGTTGAGATCACATACAAGTGGTATGGTAATGCCATGACCTGATCGAAAATACTGTGTGGCAATTTTGGGAGAAAATATGCGGCAACAGTAAATAAAATTGGAGCTGTTTCCCCGGAAACGCGTCCGATGGACAATATGAGTCCTGTAATCACATTCGGGAATGCCATTGGCATGACCACTCTTTTGGTCGTCTGCCATTTGGATGCGCCGAGGGCCAGGCTTCCGATACGGAAAGAATTATCAATCGCTTTCAAAGCTTCTTCAGTAGTACGGATAACCACAGGCAAGGCCAATAACCCAAGGGTAAGAGAACCAGCCAGAATAGAGTCTCCGAATTTCAATTTATTAACGAAAAGAGACATTCCAAAAAGGCCGAACACAATGGAAGGTACTCCTGCAAGGTTATTCGTCATCATTTGAATAAACCGCTTGATATATCCGTCTTTGGCATATTCATTGATATAGATTCCAGACATGACCCCGATAGGAAAGGCAAACAACATACTGCCAGCCACCAGATAGAGTGTTCCGATGATTGCAGGGAAAATCCCTCCCTTAGTCATTCCATCCTCCGGCATTTTAGATATAAAATCCCAACTTAGTGCTTTGAAGCCATGGAATACGATGAACGACAGAATAACAATCAGGATGGCCACAATACCAAAACTGATGATGCCGAAAGAAACGAATGCCAGGTTCTGACTTCGGGTCTTCTTTTTCCTGACTTTTATGTGATCCGGATATTTCATTCGCTCTTGCCTCCTTTCCGTCTGGATGAGATGAGCTCAACAGACAGGTTAATAAAGAATGTAATGATAAACAAAATGCACCCCAGCGCAAAGAGTGCTTTATAATGCATTCCGCCTTGTGCAGCTTCTCCTAATTCAGCTGCAATCGTTGCAGGGATCGTTCTCACTGGTTGCAGCAGGGTATGTGGTATGATGGCCGAATTTCCAGTACACATAAGCACCGCCATGGTTTCACCTATGGCTCTTCCGATTCCTAAAATGGCACCTGCGGTAATTCCGGAGGCGGAGTACGGAATAGAAACTTTGTAAATAGTCTGCCATTTGGAAGCTCCAAGGGCGAGACTCGCTTCTTTCATGGCACGGGGTGTATTGCGTAAAGCATCTTCAGAAACAGTAATGATGGTTGGGAGAGCCATGATCCCGAGAATAATACTGCCAGCCAAAGCGGTCTCCCCCACATCGAGGTGGAAAATATTTTTGATCAAGGGTACAATCACAATCAGTCCGAAGAAGCCGTAAACCACCGATGGAATGCCGGCAAGAAGTTCAATAAGGGGTTTAAGGATATTCCTCACTCGTGAATCGGCGATTTCAGCAAGATAAATGGCTGTTGCAAGGCCCAGGGGCAATGCAAAGAGAATAGCTGCAAGGCTCACCCAAAGAGTCCCCAAAATCAGAGAGAGCACACCAAATTGAGCAACCGGCTGGGCAGTCGGGAACCATTCCTTTTCGGATACAAAAGACCAGGGAGTGATTTTTTTAAGATTGATCGTTTTCCCTTTAAAGGAATTGTCGGCATATTCTTTAGGAAAAAAAGCAATGATATTCGGAGTCTTCTCAACCAGCTTACTGATACATTCACCCAGATGTTCAAAATTCGAACCGATTTGTTCCTCGGTATAATAGGAGGTGATGTCATCTACCCGAAAGAGTTTGATGCTGTCGGAAGTCCCTCCAAGAGTTTTCCAGGTCTTAATTTTCTGATCGTAAACGTCTTTAAACTGTGCAGGAGACAGTTCGTTGACAGGATTAGAAACATTCACTCCCACGACATAACCCTTCTCCATCGGGGTTTGATTGAAGAGTCCGGCACCTTCTTTAAATAAAAACAGAATGATCAGCAGTACAATCACACTGGTGAATGTACCGCTGACCATTAACGCTGCCTCAATGATGCGCTCAAAAAACTTCGTTATGCTTCTTCTCATGAATAAAAATGCTGATTTACCCGAAGCAAAAGGACAAGAACCAATTTATTTTACAGGCACATATCCAACGTCCTGAACGACTTTCTGGCCTTCTGCGGAAAGAATAAAGTCAACGAAAGACTTTACCTTGGATTCCGTAGCGGCGGCGTATATATAATACAAAGGTCTGGCTACAGGGTAAGTTTTATCTTTTGCTGCTGCGATACTTGGTTTTACATAGGTTTTTCCATCAAATGAAACGGCGAGGGCTTTTACCTTTTTGTCCATATAGGCAAGGCCTACATATCCAATTGCTCCGGCTGTTTGTTCAACGCTTTGTACAATTGCACCGGTAGCAGGCATGCTCAGCACAGTAGAAGCATAGTTCTTCTTGGCCATCACGTGTTCCTTCATGAACTCATAAGTACCTGAACTGGATTCCCGGGAGTACACAACAATTTTAAGATCTGCTCCTCCAACCTCTTTCCAGTTTGTTATACTTCCGGTAAAGATTCCTTCCAGCTGCTCACGGGTAAGCTGATTTACTTTGTTGGATGGGTGAACAATGATTGCCAGTGCATCCACACCAACAATTTTCTGAACAATATTTTTATCCTTCAGCTTCAGTTTTTCTTCCATCTTAAGGTCTCTGGAAGACATACATATATCTGTATTACCATCAATCAGGGCCGTAATTCCTACTCCTGAACCACCACCAACCACTGTAATAGATGCTGCAGGTGTTTTTTTCATAAATACTTCTGCCTCTTTCTGAGAAAGTGGTAGAACAGTATCACTTCCCTTCACGGTGATGTCGTTTCCTGGCTTCACGAATGCGAGAAGGAGTACTGCTGCTGGTAGTAGTAATAGTGTCTTTTTCATTTGAGGTTTGTTTTTAAATTAAAACTGCTTCCGGAGGATTTTCTTCTCCGGAAGCAATTTATGTGCCATTAATATTGAATACCTGTTCGTTTAATAGAATCCATTATTGTTGACTTTCTTGGATGGATTAAAGAGCCAGTAGAATGTAACACGATAAACTACATCTTCATCCTTCACCATACGGGAACTGAATGGTTTCCCAACGAAGTCTGCATAAGAAGAACTCATCATAGAATTATAAGCGTTGTACCATACGTTTGGCATGATGTGGAAACGTTTGTCTGGTGTCCAGTCAAAACCAGCGGTCAGGAAGGTCTGTGTATAGAAAGTTGTGGAAGTCATATTGCTACCGGTAATACCCGAATAAGCTTTGGAATACACATTATTGGTGCTCCATTTGGTATCTGGATTGTACATATCATACCGGGCAAAGAAATTCAGTTTGTTCTTTACAATCTTAACAGAACCGAAAACGGAGAATCCAAATTGAACTCCAGAGGCCGTATCGTTAACCGATAAGGTGTTCTTCGTTTTGTCCTCCAATACCTTATAAACATCCGAATTCTGGTTTGTCTGCTGGAAAAATTCAGCACCCAGGTGGAAAGACTCATTCTTGAAAGAAAGGTATCCTTTGTAGGTAGTATTTGAAGTTTTATACGGGGAGAACTGCTGGGTGACGTAGTCATAGTAGGCACCTACTACGAGTTTCTGATTCAACATAGACACATAGAGGTTAGCTCTTACCTTTCTGAACTGTGCAGTTGCAGGAGTAGCGCTATTGCCATTTCCAACTTGCAAGTAGTAACCTATATAACAAGGTTTTTTACCTTCTGCAGTCACATTCTTAGCTTCCCATAATTTTCCCTGAAGGGAAGCTCCCAGATCGGTAGACCCGTCTATATTGTGCATATCCATAAGCGTTCTTTCAACTGCACGGTATCCCCAGAGTGGCTCTGTTCCATTTCCGGTGGCAAAAGAAGCGGTCTGGTACTGACCAATAATCAGATCACTATTCTTCCAGATATTAGACCACTTTACAAATGCATATTTCAGATAAACGGTATTCTGGTTATTGGCGAGCAATGTCTGTTCGTTAGCTAATACTGCAGAAGCAGAAAAGTTACGTGCAAACTGATAGTCATAACCCAAATACATCCGACGGATTTGGAAAGCATTGGTTTGAACGTTTGCAGGAACCGGATTCGCTGCAGAGGCAACGTTTCCTGAGTTCAACGACGCAGCTCCTTTATACTGCACATTTCCTCCCCCTCTTCCCAAAGAATCGTTCTGTGTTTTGTAGGCATAATCACCGAAGACATAACCCCAAACACTTCCTGAAGGTTTAAATGTGCTGGTATCATCGGAGGCGGCTGTCTGAGCTTTTGACCCGTAGGACAAAAGTATAGCAGCACCGGCAATCATAAACTTATTCGTAAGCAGTCTTTTCATTTTGGTAAAGTTTTGATAGTTGGGTTGATAATTTGTTTTGTGCGGCGCAAAGGTGAAAGAACGGTGTTAAGGATGAGAGTCTTCAATATTAAGTTAACATTAAGCAACCCTTGGTTTATCCACAGTTTAACCCTAATTATTGTTAATAAACTGACTATTCCTATAGATTTCGCATCTTTGCAGTATGCTTAGCTACCTAAGTCGCTTATTAAGGCATTCTTCCATACTTCTCCTGTTTATTCTATTATATAACGGGAGCAAAGCTTCTTCGGCTTCTGAATTCAGGCATTTATATTCCTATACACCTCCATCTTTATACACGCCATCCTCATACTCTGATAATTACAATTCCGGAGATACAAAAGCATTCATCCCCTACCAAAAAATAAGCTCTTCCGGTTCCAGATATAAACCCGAGCGCAAGTTCCCGAAAATCCTCGAAGGATCTCCCGAACTGTCCTGCTCTGCCCTCGATTTCTCCAGCTTTCCAAATACAGTGCTTCTGTTTTTTCACAGCTTACGCTCTACGCCCTGCACAGTAGCATCTTCTGACCCGATCAGGGGTCCTCCATCTCTGAACTAATCCTTCCTTCTTATTTTAAGTGGATTACTTACTCCTTTCTTTCTGTTGAAAGAATCTAAGGAAGGAAGTGAAAGCATCCAATGGATTTGATACTTTCCCAATATCATAATTAATAATTCATTACCATGAATTTAAAGAAATTCAAAAGGAAAACCTGCATCCGGAAAATATTCGTGATGTTCGTTATTTTCTTCGCCGCAAACCTGGAAAATGCCCAGGCTCAGATAACAGGTCCGGCTTTATCTTTATCAAAAGCCCTCGAAACAGCCGCTGCCAACTACGGGATCATAAAAGCAAAAGACCTGTATACAAAGGCCCAGGAAGAAAATGTGAGACAGGTAAAACGTCAATACCTGCCAGCTCTTCTATTGCATGGGCAAGTTGATTATGCCACCGCCAATTCAGTGGCCGGCAGTTATTTCTCATTTGGTTTTTCCACCTCCGGATCCATCGATGCGGCAAACAACTACACCCCTGTTTATGGAGCAGTTGGAATGGGGGCTATTCAATGGGTACCTTTCAGCTTTGGTCAATATGCAGCCAAGGTAAAGGAATCTGACATCCAGCTTCAGTTGGTTGGCGCTGACGCAGAGCAGGAAAAGTTTTACAATTCCATCTATGTCACGCAGGCATACCTGGACGCCCTGATAGCCACCAAGCTGAGACAGCTTCAGATCAACAATCTGAACCGAATGTTGGTCTTCCAGAACGTAGTGGTGATTAATGCGAAAAACGGGCTCCGCCCAGGAGTGGATACCTCTTTTGCCAACTCGGAAGTGGCTAGGGCCAGGCTGAGTGTACTGGATGCAGAGAAAAATGAGGCGGAACAACGCAACAAGCTAGCAGGACTGATGGGTGTTGCCAGCAGCGATTTCCAGCTCGACACGGCTACCTTTTTATTCACCACTCCGGCAACCACACTTACACCGGTAACAGATGTAAGCGCCAATCCCCTTCTAAAGGTGTATGCAGCCAAACAAGGTTTAAGTGAGATCAAGGAAAAGGAAATATCCAGAAACTATTTTCCGAAAATTACAGTGCTTGGTGTTACCGATGGCAGGGGTTCCGGAATTATGCCTAACGGAACTTATGACGAAAGTTTCGGAGGAGGGACGGAACTCCGGCGTTTAAATTATGCCGTAGGTCTTGCCTGCACTTTCAACATCCTGGATTATCCGAGAATGAGGGCAGAACTCGGAACACAAAAATTCAGAACGGATGCGGCCAGGACAGAACTGGAAGCACAAACCCTGGATCTGAAGAATGATCTGACACTTGCAAATGAAAAATTACGCATTGCACTGGAAGAAATGAAACAAGTTCCTGTTCAGTATCAGTCTGCTCTTGATTTCTATAACCAAAAACTGACTATGTATAAGAGTGGGCTTACAAACATCATTGATGTAAGCCAGTCGCTTTACAACCTCAATCGCGCAGAAGCAGACAATGCCATCTCCCGTGATGCGGTATGGAAAGCCCTTCTTCTGAAATCTTCTGTGAGCGGTGACTTCAATTCCTTTATGAACAGTATTAAAACAAAATAATAAATGAAACTCTTAATAACCGCTTTACGAAGACCCGTCACAGTGATAGTACTGGTGCTTGGTCTGGTCTTTTTTGCTGTTATGGCCGTTACAAAGATTCCGATAGACATTTTTCCGAGTCTGGACCTACCGGTAATCTATGTCGCTCAGCCCTACGGAGGTATGTCTCCCCAGCAGATGGAAGGCTTTATTGCCACCCGCTATCAGGACCAGTTTCTTTATGTATCGGGAATAAAAAATATAGAGGTTAAAAACATACAAGGACTTGCATTGCTGCGCCTCTCTTTTTATCCAGGAACTGATATGGCCCAGGCTGCTGCTGAGGTTTCAACACAGGTAAGCCGTGCCAGAGCTCAAATGCCTTCAACCACATTACCACCAATTGTTGTGCGCTTCGATGCCTCTTCTCTTCCTGTAGGACAACTTGTTTTCAAAAGCCCCGGACGCAGTCTGAATGAAATGCAGGATCTGGCCTCCACAAAAATACGCCCGATGTTCGCTTCCATTCCGGGCGTCTCCTCCCCTCCTCCCTTCGGTGGAAATGCACGGACCATAGTCATCAAGGCCGACCCCGATCTTATGCGCAGCCATAATGTTACACCCGATGAGCTCGTCAAGGCTCTTGCAGAAAATAATTCCATCGCACCAGCAGGGAATGTGAGAATAGGCGACCTCATGTACATCACCCCTTCCAACTCCGTACTGGAGAAGGTAAGCGAGTTTGAGGACATACCGGTACTGAAGGGAGACGGACCTACCGTTTTCTTCCGGGATGTAGCTACGGTAGAAGACGGAGCCGATGTCACCTCCGGGTATGCGCTCGTCAATGGGAAAAGGGCTGTATACATTCCAGTTACGAAAAGGGCCGAAGCCTCCACCTGGGATGTGGTGAAAGGTGTGAAGGCTGCCCTACCTAAAATGCAAAGCTTACTTCCGGAAGATGTTCAGATATCGTATGAATTTGACCAGTCTGTTTATGTAATCAATGCCGTCAAAAGTCTCATCTCCGAAGGCACTATCGGCGCCATTCTCACTGGTTTGATGGTACTCCTCTTTCTTGGTGACAGACGGAGTGCATTGATTGTTATCATCACCATTCCCATCTCCATCCTGATCGGCCTGCTGCTTCTGTCAGCGGCAGGACAAACTATCAACATCATGACTTTAAGTGGACTGGCACTCGCCATCGGAATCCTAGTAGATATGGCCACGGTGACTATTGAAAACATTCACCAGCATCTGGAAATGGGCAAACGTAAATCACAAGCCATCCTGGATGCCTGTAAGGAAATTGCATTCCCCGAACTGCTCATCTTATTTTGTATCCTGGCCGTCTTCGCTCCTTCTTTTATGATGAGCGGAATTCCCAAATCCATGTTCCTGCCTCTCTCCCTTTCTGTAGGGTTTTCCATGATTACCGCTTTTGTGGTTGCTCAGACACTGGTACCCATTCTGGCGAACTGGTTTCTGAAAGATACACACGATCCAGCCAAAGAATCCTATCATCACCCCACTCTGGTGCTAAATCCGGAAGAGGAACGTCAGCTGCTACGTGATGAGGAAAATGAAATCCGGAATCCTGAAAAGCTCCCCCGATTTGAACGCTTCAAGCTCTTGTATTTATCCCGTTTGGACAAACTCATGCACGCGCGAAAAAAAGTGGTTGCTATTTATCTGGTGGCTTCTTTCGGCCTAATTGGAGTTTGTTTCGTCATCATCGGAAAGGACATTCTTCCCCGCGTGAACTCGCATCAGTTTCAGCTGAGATTAAGAGCCCCTGACGGAACCCGTATAGAGCGTACGGAACAAATGCTCATCCGGGTTTTGGATATCTTGAACGAGCAAGTTGGAGGAAAAGATAAAGTTGAGGTCAGCTCGGCTTATGTTGGGTTGCAACCTTCCTCCTATGCAACCAGCAATATTCTGGTGTTTAACAGCGGGCCTCATGAAGCAGTACTTCAGGTAAACCTGAAAGAAGATGTTAGCGTTAACATGGACGCATTGAAAGAACAACTCAGGGCAAAAGTAGGAAAAGCGATGCCTGATCTCAGACTATCTTTCGAACCGATAGACCTGACCGACAAAATCATGAGTCAGGGATCTCCAACTCCTATCGAAGTGGTGGTTGCAGGAAAAGACCTGAAACAGGGAAGGGCATTTGCGGAAAAAGTGCTTGCCCAGATGAAAAAAATCGATTACCTCCGCGATGTTCAGATAGCACAACCCATCCGGTATCCTGTTATCAAGATCAATATCGACCGGGAGCGGGCCGCACAGCTTGGACTCAATGCCACTGAAATTTCCAGATCTCTGACAGCGGCGACTTCTTCCAGTCGTTTCACTGAAAAGAATTTCTGGCTGGACCCTTCCAACGGATATGCTTACCAGGTACAGGTACAGGTGCCTGAATACCAGATGAAGGATATGAACGACCTGCTCGAAATCCCTCTGATGAAAGGCAAACCAAGACCCATGCTGGGAGATGTGGCTACACTGAAAGTTGACACCGTTATCGGTGAATATGACCGAAACGGTCCAAGACGGGTGCTGACCGTGACAGCCAATATTCAGGGAAAGGACCTGGCTTCTGCCGCCAAAGATGTTCAAAAAGCCATTGATGCTGCAGGAACACCGCCAAGGGGTTTGAATGTGGAAATCAAAGGACTGGTAAACCTGTTGATTGAAACCTTGAGCAGCCTTCAATCCGGACTGCTTCTAGCGATTATTGTCATCTTTTTGCTCCTCACCGCAAATTTCCAATCCTTCAAAGTTTCCTTCATCGTACTTTCTACGATTCCGGCAGTATTGGCAGGATCCCTGATTGCATTGCTTCTCACAGGATCTACCTTAAATCTTCAATCCTACATGGGCATCATCATGTCCGTGGGAGTGTCGGTGGCAAATGCTATTCTGTTGGTCACCAATGCAGAGAATCTGAGAAAGAAAGACGGCAATGCAAGCCTGGCGGCACGGAACAGCGCCTCTTCCCGGATACGTCCTATTCTGATGACCAGTCTTGCTATGATTGCCGGGATGGTTCCAATGGCGGCAGGAATGGGAGAAGCCGGAGAACAAACTGCCCCTCTGGGCCGGGCGGTAATAGGAGGGTTGTTTGCATCCACATTCGCAGCCTTGCTGGTTTTGCCAGTTATTTTTGCGGCTATGCGGGCCAATGACACCATTCAGTCAGCTTCACTTGATCCGGAAGATCCAGAGAGCCCCCTCTTTGAACAGGTCAATTCATAATAACACATTTTGAAAATATACTCGTATGAAAAATAAGATCATCTATTCAATCAGCCTTACTCTTTGCCTCGCCGGCTTTTCTTCCTGCGGAGGCCCTAAGGAAACCCCTAAACAAGAAAGCACCAAACCGGTGCGAAAAACCATTTTACTTGAAAGAAATGAACTCAACCAGGGCATTCGTTTACCAGGTGAGCTGAAAGCATTTCAGGAGGTGGATATTTATGCGAAAGTAAACAGCTATGTCAGGGAAGTCCTGGTTGACCGGGGAAGTAAAGTTAAACGAGACCAGGAGCTTATTCTGCTCGATGCCCCGGAACTGGATGCTCAATATAACGAAGCCAGGGGAAAACTCAAAAGCAAGGAAGCAATGCTTGGGTCCAGTACCTCTTACTACCAAAGGCTTCTTACCACCAGCCATACTCCAGGGACCGTATCGGCTAATGATCTCGAACAGGCGCAATCGAAAATGCTTTCTGACAGTTCAGAAGTGAGTGCTGCACGTTCGGCGTTTCAGGCTGTGAGTGACCTCAAAGCTTACCTTATCGTAAGAGCACCTTTTGATGGTATGATCAGTGAACGGAATGTTCACCCCGGAGCGACTGCCGGCCCATCTGGAAAAGGATCGGATCTGCCCATGCTCCGGCTGGATCAGGAAGGGATGTTAAGACTTGTGGTAGCCGTGCCCGAAATTCATACCGGAAGCCTGTCGGCTGATCAGCTGGTGAAATTTCAGGTGAAAGCTTTTCCGAGTGACAGCTTTCAGGCTAGGATAAAACGTATTTCCGGAAGACTGGATCTTAAAACCCGGTCGGAGATGGTGGAGATGGATGTGGAAAATAAGGACGGACGCCTTCTCCCTGGAATGTATGCAGAAGTGGAACTGGGAATGAAACGGAATGCCACTGCCTTTGTGGTACCTTCCACTGCTGTATTTACAAATACAGAAGGAGTATTCCTCATTAAAGTTGCGAAAGGAATTGCAGAATGGGTACCAGTTACCAAAGGCAATCTGAGTTCAGGCAAGGTAGAAGTATTCGGATCGTTGAGCGACAAAGATGAAATACTCGAACAGGCTTCAGACCAGATCCGAAACGGAGAAAAGCTCTAGTAAGACCTCAAACACTTTTATTAATTGAATGTTAAATCCGATTTAACACAAGGGTCCTGTTTGCCGCGTTATTTTGCAGCAAAACAGAACCCATGTCAAGCGACAAGATAAAAGTCCTCATCATCGATAGCGATATACACATCCATGAGTTCATCCGCCGGAGCCTTTCTCTCCTAAATGCCGAGCTCCATTTTTTCAGTTCCCCCAAAGAGGGGCTGGAAGGAGCTAAACTCCTCATTCCTAACTTGGTGATCATGGACATCCTGAACCCGGAAATGGATGGTGTGGAAGTTTGCTCGGAGTTCAGAAATATCTCCCGACTCAAAGATATGCTCATTGCTTTTTTTACTACCCGTAATGAAGACTATTCACAGATTGCCGGGTTCAATGCCGGAGCGGATGACTATATCCTGAAACCCTGTAGACCTCAGATTTTTCTCTCCCGAATCAAGGCCCTCCTACGCAGATTCCATGTGAGGACACCGGTCCGCAATAACCTCCACGGTATTGTAATCGACCGCGAACGCTACCTGATCAAAAAAGGGAGTCAGGAAATTCTCCTTCCCCGCAAAGAATTTGAATTAATGTCCTTATTGTTTTATTCCCCAAGGAAAGTATTTACACGAAAAGAAATCTATACCGAAGTATGGGGAGGGGATATGGAAATCAGCAACCGTACCATTGATGTTCATATCCGTAAGTTGCGGGAGAAGATCGGAGAGAATCATATCAAGACGGTCAAAGGAATTGGATACCGGTTTGAAAATTGAATCCAACCATTATCAGGCCTTCTCCATGAAGGAAATATCCTTAAATTTGCTATAAGTATAGGCAAAGGCCCTGGTTTTCAACTCTTGATGTTTACCGGGCTACATTACGAAATGATTAAGAGGATGTGAAATGATTAATATTAACTTAACTTCCTTTTAATTGCCTTGGCAAGGCTAGCGGGTACATTTGCACAAAAAGTCAGGATATGGAAAATACAGATTTGAAAATCCTTTTAGTCGATGACGAGCCGGATATTATTGAATTTTTGAGCTATAACCTCAAAAAAGAAGGTTATCAAGTCTTCACCGCACTCAATGGAAAAGATGCCATTGTCCTTGCTAAAAAAGAACAGCCTCAACTTATTCTTCTGGACGTGATGATGCCTGAACTCGACGGCATAGAAGTTTGTCGTGAGCTCCGTCAGTCGAAAGGGATGGAAAATACGGTCATTGCTTTTCTCACCGCCCGAAGTGAAGACTATTCTCATATTGCCGGTTTTGAAGCCGGAGCCGATGATTATATCAATAAGCCCATTAAACCCCGCGTTCTCATTAGCAGAATTAAAGCCCTTCTTCGCAGGACACCTGCAGGCAATCTGCCTGATGATAAAATGGAACTCGGAGGCCTCCGCATTGACCGTGAAAGTTATCTGGTCATCCACAATGGAAATGAATTAAGCCTCCCACGCAAAGAATTTGAATTGCTTTCTCTCCTGGCTTCCCGTCCGGGCAAAGTATTCGGAAGGGATGAGATCCTGGATAAGGTTTGGGGAGGAGATGTGGTGGTTGGAGATCGGACCATTGATGTTCACATCCGCAAGCTTAGAGAAAAAATTGGGGATGATTTTATCCGGACCGTTAAAGGGGTTGGATACAAATTCGAATTCTAATTCATGACCAGACCCCGAATTGTTGCGCTCATTATCTCCCTGTTTGTAACAACGATTCTGGCTCTTCTCTTTTCCTTTCAGCAGAATATTCAAATCGGAATTATCCATGATTTTTTCAGGATCTTTCTGCCTGTCTTCCTGCTTACTTTTTTATTTTCCCTGTTCTTTATCGAATGGTTTATATTCCGACGGATCTATTCCGTTTTGCAGCAGCTTCGAAAGCTTAAAGATCCCGCTACTAAAAAAAGGAAAAACGAAAAATCTTCCGATCTGCTCGAAATACTAAACAATGAAGTGCAGGAGTGGGCGGTGGAAAGGAAAGAGGAGATCGATCATCTGAACCGACTTGAGATGTACCGAAAAGAATATCTCGGCAATGTATCTCACGAACTTAAAACTCCGATCTTTAGTATTCAGGGTTATATCCTCACGCTTCTCGAAGGAGGGATCGATGATCCGGGAATCAACAGAGATTATCTGCAGCGAGCGGAGCGGAGTGTGGACCGGATGATCGCCATTGTGGAAGATTTACAAGCCATCACTCAGCTGGAGACCGGAGAATTGGAGCTGGATATCGATCGTTTTGAACTGGTCGCCTTGGCTCAGGATGTGATTGATGCCGAAGAAATCAGGGCCAGAGCCAACAAAATTCATTTCGAAATGGTCAATGACACCGGACAACCTGTTTATGTCATGGGAGACCGATTCAGGATTCGCCAGGTACTGGTTAATCTCATCGTTAACTCGGTCCGCTATGGAAAAGAGAACGGAGAAACCAAACTCAAGATTCACGATGTAGGCGATAAAATTATTGTGGAAGTCGTGGATAATGGAATAGGAATTTCCAAAATACATCTTCCACGAGTTTTTGAACGCTTCTACCGGGTAGATAAAAGCCGGTCGAGAGCACAAGGGGGAACTGGTTTAGGATTGGCCATTGTCAAACACATCATCGAAGCTCACCGGCAAACGATCGAAGTCATGAGCACAGAAGGGGTAGGTTCCACGTTTTCTTTTACGCTCAAGAAGTCCTGACCTTACCGGCTCATCCAGTAAGCGATCCGTTCTCTCAATAACTCACCTGAATAACTTGTTTTTTCAAATCCCCGGATAGAAGCAGCTTGCCTGATGGCTTCCCCAATATTCATCTCCGATTGCTTCTGCAAAACACAATGCCCCTTTTCGGCATGATATTGTCCCAGATATTCTTGTTCGGTCTGCCCCGGAGTGGGAATAAAAACACAGCGTTTTCCCAATACCGCTGCATCCATCAGGCTTGAATACCCGGAACGACTAATGAGCAATTCAGCATTCGAAAGAATTCTGCCAAGGGCATCAGAACCCATATGCGAGCGAATCGTCAGGGCTCCTACCTCTTTTGTTTCCTCTATGCCCGGGATGCCCCTCAGAAGAAGCATTTTTTCATTCCTGCCTTGCAGCTGACGGAGTAAGCTTGCTTCAAAAGAGGATCGCTGAGGCTCCGGTCCGGAGAGGAGGAAAACAAGTTCATATCCCTTACTGGGTTCTTGCAACAGGTTAGAAAACCTCGATAACGGGCCTATAAAATGACTATGGTTTGGGGGTGCGGAAAGATGGGACAAATGACCCGAAAGATTTCCGCTTCCCGACACATCGGGAATCCAGCACTCGGAAAAACGATTCATATAATCCCTCGTCATTCGGTGCAAGGTTTTTTGCCCGAAAGGCGTTTGAATAAACACCTGATGGGTGATAAAAACGGAAGGAACCGTTTCGCTGTATAACCCATAACGATTATCGGAGATGAGGAGATCAATTTGTTTTTCCTTAACAATCCTCTCTACGGCTTTATGCTCGTTGCGAATCCCTTCTAAAATTCTTGGAATCGATAAGAGCATATTTAAAATCATCCCCCCCTCGGCAGGGTATTTGATTTCATAACCCGGGATGTCCACTCTTTCCAGTTCCGGAAATTCAAGACTTAGCAGTTCGAGCGATCGCCCTCCTCCCCCAAGCACCACTTCTGCTCCTGAATCCTGAAGCAAGCGGATGATTGGAATGCAGCGGGTTGCATGGCCAAGGCCCCAATCCAGCGGTGATAAGAGGATGCGTTTCAGAGGATGCGTTTTGACGAATTTACGAAGATTCCAATCGTCTGACCTTGTGTGGCATAATTTGTAAATTTGCGTTCTTCAATAATCCCATGGCCAAGAAAAAGCTGGAACGGTTCGTCGAGATAAAGCGCTTTCCTCATGTCTTTGAATTCAATTTTCATGCGATCCCGGAAGGATTTGAACTGCGTGGGAATTGGAATGAAAATCATTTCGGTAATAACCATCCTATCGTACTCGAACTGGGCTGCGGCAAAGGGGAGTATACCGTTGGTCTGGCTGGCCGGTCGCCCGATAAAAACTTTATCGGGGTGGATCTGAAAGGCAACCGTCTCTGGGTAGGTGCAAAAAGCTCTCTGGATTCCGGAATGAAAAACGTTGCTTTCCTCCGTACGCGGGTAGACTTTATCGATCATTGCTTCTCCCCGGACGAAGTCAGCGAAATATGGATCACCTTTCCGGATCCTCAGTTACAAAAAACGAGAGAACGCAAGCGCTTAACCGGCATGCGTTTTCTGGATCGATACCGGAAATTTCTCAAGCCCGGAGGCATCATACACCTGAAAACAGATTCCAAACCGTTTTATGAATATACGCTGCAAGTAATAGCAGAAAGCGGTTTCAAGCTATTAGACAGCACCGATGATCTGTACGCAGATCCGGCTTCCCGTCCTTCTGAACTGACTGACATCAAGACCTACTATGAAGGATTGTTTGCTGCCAAAGGATTCAGCATCTGTTATATTAAATTCAGTTTTTAGACTTTACTTTAAATGGAAAAACACAAAGATTTTTTCAAAGACGTGTTCGATGTCGTCAGACTCATTCCAAAAGGAAGAGTGACCTCCTATGGAGCCATTGCCCGATATTTGGGTACAGGCCGCTCCTCTCGTATGGTTGGCTGGGCCATGAATGCCTCCCATAGCCAGAAAAAATCCGTACCTGCACACCGGGTCGTGAACAGGGATGGATTGCTGACCGGAAAAATGCATTTTAGTCCTCCTTCTCTGATGCAAAAATTACTTGAAAAAGAAGGGCTGAAAATTAAAAAGGATCAGATTCTCGATTTTAAGAAACACTACTGGGATCCCGGTGTCGAGCTCCGTCTTTAAGCCATTTTTTTCACCTATCTTTGTTACTCAAAACATAATACTATGAGTATCACCAAAGAACAAGTGCTGGATGCGTTACGAAATGTCGATGATCCGGATTTACATAAAGACATTGTGACCCTTGGAATGGTAAAGGATGTCTTTACCGAAGGGAAGAATGTTTCTTTCACAGTTGTTCTGACCACCCCGGCTTGTCCGATGAAGGACCTGATTCATAAGGCCTGCGTCAATGCTATTCTTTATTATATAGATAAAGAAGCGATCGTCAAGGTGAACATGACCGCCAACGTAACCACTCAGCGAAAGGCCGATACCAGCACCCTCTCTCAAGTCAAGAACATCGTAGCCGTAGCTTCCGGTAAAGGGGGAGTCGGCAAATCTACTGTGGCTGCGAACCTTGCTGTTGCTTTAGCCCAACAAGGAGCCAAAGTAGGTTTGATCGATGCAGACATATACGGTCCTTCCATGCCTATTATGTTTGATGTAGAGAAGGAAAGGCCCCGGATGCATTCCGTTAACGGACGTAATCTTATTCTTCCCGTTGAGAACTATGGGGTGAAGCTGCTTTCCATCGGATTTTTTGCTGACGCCGGGCAGGCCATTGTATGGAGAGGCCCGATGGCTTCCAGGGCACTGACTCAGATGCTTACAGATGCCGATTGGGGCGAACTGGATTACCTCATCATTGACTTGCCTCCAGGCACGGGAGATATTCATCTTTCCCTGGTTTCCGCAGTAAAACTAACCGGAGCCATCATCGTGAGCACCCCTCAACAGATTGCCCTCGCTGATGCAGAGAAAGGGGTCGGGATGTTCCGCCTCCCCTCTATCAATGTTCCTGTACTGGGAATGGTTGAGAACATGGCCTGGTTCACACCCAAGGAATTGCCTGAAAACAAATATTATATCTTCGGGAAAGACGGAGCTAAAAAACTGGCTGCGAAACTCGACATACCCATGCTCGGAGAGATTCCGCTTGTACAAAGCATCTGTGAAGCCGGAGATGCAGGGCGACCTGCAGCCTTGCAGGAGAATACTCCCCAAGCCATCGCTTTTGCCGAAATGGCCAGGGCTGTTGCACAGCAAATTGCGATAAAAAATGCAGAAGCCGCAGCCCCGGTGACTGTATAAAACATTTCAATTTTTTGTTTACATTTGAGTAACACATAAACTACCTTTCAAAGGAATGAATAAAGAACTTTTCATGCAGGTTGAGGAAGCGTTGAAGCAAATACGCCCTTATCTGGAAGCTGACGGAGGAAATGTTTCCCTTGTCGAGGTTACCCCCGACAAGATTGTCAGACTGGAGCTTCACGGTGCCTGCAAATCATGTTCGATGAGCATGATGACTATGAAGGCGGGTATCGAAGAAACCATCAGACGTTCGGTTCCCGGAATCCTTTCGGTAGAGGCGATTAATGTTCCCGCAGCAACCTTTTAGCCTGCTTTCATGCTCCGAAGACTCTCTGGCATCATTCTTTTTTTCGGCATCTGTTCCCTGCTTATTTCTTGTACACCCGATCTCAAAGCTCCCCAGCCTAACGCAGGAAAAGCCAATTTCTCCAGAAGCATTGCTGTTGGAGGAGATTTTGTAGCCGGTTATCAGGATGGAGCACTCTACATGGACGGGCAAAACAGAAGTATCCCTGCCCTACTCGCCCGTGCTTTTCAGACAGCCGGTGGTCATACTTTTCGTCAGGCACTGATGCCCGATAATCAGGGTCTGGGACTGAATCTTAAACCCTGGGAGAGCAGCTATGTCTCCGCAACGTATCTAGGTCCCCTAACCGACTGCAGTGGGCTTTCTTCTCTTCAACCTCTTCATACTGTTCTTCCTCCAAGCGAGGCCAGACCCTATCTGGATGGCACCTCTGGAAATGCGATGCAGAATCTCTCTGTTCCCTTTGCCCAAATTTCCCAGCTTTTCGATCCTACCCTCGGGTTGGATGTAAGTACCGGAAATAAAAATCCATACTACAGCCGGTTTGCTGGTAATCCGGGTACCTCTACCGTTTATTCGGATGCTCTTAATCAACATGCCAGCTTTTTTACGATATGGGTTGGTATGGAAGACATTTTCAATTACGCTCAGAATGGGGGGCTCAATCCGGGAATAGCATCTGGTGCTTCGTTCGGTGCTTATCTTGACACCCTGCTCACCGGTCTCACTGCCAACGGCGCGAAGGGGGTGATCGCCACTCTTCCTGATTTTCGGAGTTTCCCTTTCTACACTCTCATCCCTTATAACGGTGCTTTCCTCACACAGACCAAGGCCGATTCTCTCAATCTTGTTTTTTCCAGTGCAGGCATCCACAATATTCATTTCACAGCCGGTTCGAATGCCTATGTAATTTTCGACCCTTCCGTTCCTTCTCATTACCGACAGCTGACTGCAGGCGAGTATGTGCTGATGGATTGCCCGACCGACAGCTTGAAATGCCAAGAAATGGGGCTTCTCCCCACTCTTCCAATTCCCGACCGCTACGTGCTTAGCGCTTCAGAAGTTGCAAATATCGATGGAAGTATCAGTACATTTAATAATATCATCATGCAGAAGGCCGCTCAGTATGGAGTGGCACTGGATGATATGCATGCTTACTTCAATACCGTAAACTCAGGAATTAAGTGGGACGGGGTGAACTACAATTCCCAATTCATAACCGGAGGGTTTTATAGTCTGGATGGATATCATCCGAATCAAAAAGGCTATGCCCTCCTCGCGAATGAATTTGTGAAAGTTATTAATCGGACCTATGGGTCATCACTGCCTACGGTGAACTGCCCCGACTGTAATGGGGTACTGTTTCCGTAAATATTTAAAATGAATAAAACGTATGGATAATTTTCATGAAGACATTGTAAAACTCTTACTATCCCTGCTTATTGGAGGTATTATCGGCGCAGAGAGGGAATGGCGCTCCAAATCGGCCGGGTTCAGGACATTGATTCTTGTTTCGGTGGGTTCCACCCTGTTTACCATTTTTTCAATCCGTATCGGAACGGCTAACCCCGATCGTATTGCAGCGAATATCATTACCGGGATCGGGTTTCTCGGTGCAGGGGCTATCTTCCGGAGCGACAATAAAGTCAGTGGACTTACAACAGCCACCACCATCTGGATGGCAGCAGCACTGGGCATGGGAGTCGGATCTGGAGAATATATCATTTGTAGTGTCGGCACCGTGGTTATTGTGTTGGTCTTATTAGGCTTCACCAAATTCGAAAAGCTTATCGATGATTCCAATCAGGTAAGAACCTATCAGATCGTTTGTCTGTTCGAACATAATTCTATGCAGGAATATGAATCTCTTTTCAAACATCATCACTTGAAATTTATTGAAGGACATAAGAGCCGTACTGGTGATAGGATTAGGGGCAGATGGGAACTATTGGGCTCTAGAAAAAATCATGACCGTTTGATCCAGGAATTAATAGCAGATACAAAAATTATCGAATTTAATTTATAAAACACCCATGATCCATATCCCGAAAACCATTCTTGAGTTTAACAAAGGACGGATTCCAGAACTTCTAGGACTCAAGTACAAGGTGATGCGTTCCAACTCATTCAGTTTCTTTCGTGGAACCTGTCATTTGTTTTACGATGATCTTGCCAGAAGCTTCATCGCTAAAGATCATACCAAAGCCTGGATCTGCGGAGATCTTCATCTGGAGAATTTCGGGACCTACAAAGGAGATAACCGGGCCGTATATTTCGACCTGAATGATTTCGATGAAGCTATCCTGGCTCCCTGCACCTGGGAACTTGCCAGAATACTGAGCAGTATTCACGTGGGTGCAGCAACCATCGGCTTCAGCCAGAAGAAAGCGGACGCCTTATGTAACTCCTTTATTGAAACGTATTCCCTTGCCTTATCCAAAGGCAAGGCTGGTTCGGTTGAAAAAGATACGGTGCAGGGGATTGTAAGGAAATTTCTCGTCAATCTTAAATACCGGAAAAGAGAAGAGTTCATTCAAAGCAAGACGGTGATCCGAAAAAATAAGATCCGGATACTCATCGATCACAGACATACCCTCCCTTTGAATCCGGCACAGAAAAAAAAGATTGTCGACTTTATGGATGAATGGAGAAGTCCAAGGCCCGATCGTAAATTTTTTAAAGTACTAGATGCTTCGATACGGATTGCCGGTACCGGAAGCCTGGGTGTCGAGCGCTATGCGATATTGGTTTATGGAAACGGTCCCGGGCAACACTATCTGCTCGATCTGAAAACCGCAAGTCCTTCTTGTCTCGCAAAGCATGTGAAAATCCGGCAGCCACAGTGGAGTTCAGAAGCCGATCGCATCCGACAGATTCAAAACCGTGTAGAAGCCGTGGCACCTGCCTTGTTAAGTGATGTGAAATTTAACGGACATTCATTTATTTTAAAAGAACTTCAACCCATTCTGGATAAGATGAGTTTAACTATTTGCAAGGGCAAATGGAAGAAGATGAATGAGATTATCACCTCAATGGCCAAGCTCACAGCGTGGGGTCAGCTGAGGTCCACAGGTCGTCAGGGATCAAGCATTGCGGATGAACTGATCGATTTTTCAAAACAAAAAGCCTGGAAAAAGCAGGTTCTTGACTACGCAAGAGCCTATCATGAAAAGGTGGAAAGTGACTATGCCGATTACTGTACGGCGTATGATTCCGGCTTTTTCAGATTGGCTGTAAAAAAGAAATGAGGTGTTTAGACGTTATTCGAAAATAACCCGAGCATCATAACGCTTGCCCTTCGACTCCACCCCTATCAGGTATAGCCCCGAACGGAGCTCTTGACGATCAATAATAAACAGAGATTCTTTTACGGCACTGTAATGACGAACTTCCTGCCCCTGCATATTGACAACGCTGATTTCAACAGACTCGCCCTTAAAATCACCCAGATCTATATTGACGGAGCTTCCTGCGGGATTCGGAAAACAATGGAGTACGGAATGATCCTTGTTTGATTCTTGTATTCCGGCTAAAGGATTCTGATAAGTGCAGGACAAGATATCTCCGCAGACGAGGGTCGCCAGAAAATTTCTCATGATATTCAAAGTCGTGTCCAGGAAAAAAGGGCCCGTGCTGTCGGTCCTGATCTCCGGCATCTGATATTTTCCTACATAATCTGTAAAGCAGTTCATCACTCCGGCATTCGTTGCCCTCTTGCTGATTAAATATCCACCGCACATCGTCTGCAGGGTATCCCCATTCATATTGAGTCTGCCTCTTTTGTAAGGCACCACGGTGTCCTTGTCGCCATGAAAAGAAACCACCGGTATAGAGCCAGGAACAATCATGCTGGTATCGCTAAGTGCTCCACAAATGCTGAGTACGGCTTTTACATTGGATGGAACCGGATTGGTAGTACTGCTATATACGGCGGTGCCGCTCTTCCCGGCCAACCCACCAAGCATTCCGGGCTTGGTCGTATCACACCAAAGTGGAAACTGGCTCATCTGGTTGAGATAGGCAAGCTCCAGAGCCACCATACCACCGGTGGAAACCCCACCAAAGAAGATATGGCTGGTGTCTATGCGGTAGGGATTTCCATTCGCAAAACTGTTCCGGAAAAATCGTACAGCCGCTCTCCCGTCTTGCATCCCTCGGATCACCGCTCGGGTGGACGATAGTGAATCATGGTTCGGACCGGGATAATTTTCCATACCCAGTCTGTAGTTGATCGAAGCCGCAACATAACCCATCTTTGCAAAAGCAGTGCACAGGGGCAATACATCCTGGTCGGCCTTGTCACCTTCGAGAAAATTACCGGCGTGTGCCCAAATAATCAGAGGGCGGTTCAGAGAAGAAGTATCACCCATCGGAAAATGAAGATCCAGTTTCAGGGTATCAGCCATCCCGTTATAATCGGCATTCAGGCCATATTTCACATCCGATTTGATGGAATCCGTAAAGAGATAATTGTGGTAACGAATTCCACCACATTGGGCTAGAAGGTCAGTTCCAAGGCAGGAAAACAGTCCGAACAACGCTATAACAACTGACAATTTTTTCATGCTTCTTATCGGATTTGGCGTCGAAATTAGGTAATTTTAATCTACAATGAGGTAAATTCTAGGGTTTATCTCGTTTTTGCCCAGATAAAGCAAGTGTTGGAAATCCCTAATTTCCGCAGGTCTGAGATAGCCCAATAAAATCAAGGCCTACAGCAGTTTTTAACACCCTTTAGGCCGGATAATTCCCAAAACCCTAAATTAGGAATTATCATTTCTTTTCGCGTCTTTCCCAAAATCAGGTGAGCCTTCATAGGGTATTCAGAAGGCCACTTTTCCAACTTCCTCGAAAATAGCAGCTTTCCCCGCCACAGTTATTAACAAAATGGCCTTTTTTGGCCGTTTTAGTAAAAATCGCAAATTTTTAGTTTCAAATCATCGATCTGACCTTTGTATAAAAGATCGAAACAAAATCCTAAAAACTACGAAGATGAAAATTCAATACTGCTCTGACCTGCATTTGGAATTCAAGGAGAACTCCGAATTTCTTAATGCCAACCCAATAAAGCCTGTTGGTGAGATCTTGATTCTTGCCGGAGACATATTCCCGCTGAAACATATCGAGGACATAAAAGGCTTTATCAATTACGTGTCTGATAATTTCAAGGAGGTCTATATGATCCCCGGCAACCATGAATGGTATCGGTACAATATACCGAAGGAAGGCGATTCCTTGGATACCGATCTACGGGATAACGTCCATCTGATAAATAACAAGGAGGTTAAAATCGGTGACACCAACTTCATTTTTTCAACAATGTGGAGTCATGTTAAACGACACAATGCTCATGAGGTCGCTAAAACTGTCAATGATTTCCGGCTCATCGGGAAGGAAGGACGAACGCTCACGGTTCCGCAATTTAATAAGTTCCATGAAAACGCATTGGAGTTCTTAAAGGATGCTGTAAAAAAGAGTGTTGGACAAAAAACGGTGGTTATCACGCATCACGTCCCAACAATTATGAACTACCCACCGGAGTATATAAATAGTCCTATCAATGGAGCCTTTGCTGTTGAGCTGCACGATTTTATTTTGGACTCAGGTGTTGACTACTGGATCTATGGACACCATCATAGGAACATCCCGGAGTTCAATATTGGTAAAACAAAAATGCTGACGAATCAATTAGGTTATGTCTATTATATGGAGCATAAGGGTTTTAAACTGGACGCCTTAATTGAAATTTAACGGACGAACACATTTAGAAATGAATATTCTATTCGAACGATTTAGGGCTGCAATCGATAACATTGATCAGGAGGAGATCATCCTTTGCATAGAAAGAGGTGTTTATCTGAACCAGATTTACGAGCATGGTTGCACAGCATTCACTAATCTGGCTTTTGCTTCAAAGCTTGGGTTCAGTTACACTGATCTTGACACAGAAGAGAAAGAAAGGCAAATGCTGGTAGAGGACTTGAAAAAAATAGAACTAATGGAATTTCTTCTATGGCACGGTGCTCACATAAACGAATATGGGGAAGGCGGATTAACAGCTCTGGTTGTAGCCGCTGATCAGGCAAAGGTTGAGATGGTAAAGTTCCTTCTCGAAAACGGGGCTAATCCTAATGTGAATTTCTTTGATCAAACTGAACCGGGGAGTGAAAATGTTAATTCTATCATCTTATATACGGCTCTTCAAGACGCGGAGGTTTGTTGTTTTGAATACGCAAGGAGTAGATTTCAGCAAATTGTTGACCTATTAGTGAAGCATGGAGCAATATTGTATAAATGAGAATGTTTCTCCGATGAAGATTAACTATTAAACATACCGAGATGAAAGAACTAAACGAAGAAGACTGGTATACCGGAAAACTATTTTCCCGGAACAAGTATTCTCGGAAGATGAAAAAGTGGCTTAAAAAGGTCATGTGGCGCATTCCGGTTGGTAGTTGGTGCTACGGAACTGAACTTGGTAAAAGAGACAAAAAAGGTGAACTGGTTTACCGAAAACAAACGATTGGTTGTCCCTTCTGGCATCAGGGCAAACCGGATGAAGATGGGAACAAAACAGCAGTCTGTTCTTTTTTAAATGTCCGAAGCGATTTGGAGTTAACAGATGATGTAAAAATATGCATGAGATCTAAAAGACAGGAAGATTATATCATTGAGCCTCCAGATGCTCCTTTCGAAAAATGGGTAATGAAGCCAGATAAGCAGCTAAAAAGAGAGCGAAGATTAAGAAAGGTAAAAGGGTATTCCACCTCGTACTTCAAGGATCTTGTATGGGAGTCAGGAAATAAATACGGAAGCATTGACTAATAATAACAAGGAGATGAAAACACTAAAAACCATATCTATTGGAGACATTCATGGGCGAGCTTGTTGGAAGGAACTAGACCCCGATAAATATGATAGAATAATATTTGTCGGTGACTACGTGGATTCTCGGAGTTATACTGATGCTAAAATACTATCCAACTTCAAGGCTATTATCACCTTAAAAAGAAAACACCCAAACAAGGTTATTCTTCTGCTTGGAAATCACGATATGCATTATATGTATTATCCACAGTTTCCATGCAGTAGGTTCAGACCCCAAATGCAACCTAAACTGACGACCTTGTTTAATGAAAACAAATCCCTTTTTCAGGTTGCCTACCAGTTAAAAAATGTGCTATGGACGCACGCTGGAGTTTCGAAAACTTGGTATCAGGGAGCATTCAACACAATTTCTGAATTCAAAAACCAACGCCCCAACTGTAATTTGGCTGATATCCTTAATCTGATCAGCGAATCTAAACATTATAAAATACTTCATATCGTAGGAAGTATCAGGGGAGGATATGTCGGAAACCCCGGAGGAATATTATGGGCTGACGACTCAGAAACCCAAGAAGATTGTCTGTATGGCTATCACCAAATTGTCGGGCACAACCCGGTAGCAACGATTAAAAATATACGGCATCGAAAGTCATCCATAACTTATATTGACTGTCTGGAAACAGAGGTTAATTTTCTTGAGCTTACAATTAAATTGACAGAAACAGAATATTTACTAATCACAAAATAAAAGATATAATCATGAAAAAAGAACCTTATAGGAGGCCATTCGATAAGCTAAGGAATGAGATTGAAGTTCGAGATACTTTATTCCGAATTGACTTCGATGTGGAAAAAAGGAAACGAATCTTACCTTGGCTTTTTGGAGGCCGGGACGAATTTTGCGATGAGGAATCAGAAATAATCAGGAGGTTCATTACCAACGGGATTGATTTTGATACGGCTATAAACTACATTACTGAATTAATGAGAAAATACTATGAGAATAAAAACAGTCAATAATCAGTGTTGTGTATATCAAAATTTATTTCTTTCTACCCTTGATGTAAGCATAAGAATGGGTAGAAAATAGCTATAGAGTTACTTGATAACAACCAGTTTTTTCCCGGCACTAATGTTCCCTGATGTTTGAAGTTGGTAGTAATACGTTCCTGCTGCTATATCGCTTGTAGAAATCAGAAGCGAATTAAAAGTTTGATCTACTTTGAACCGTTTGACTTCATTACCCTGCAAATCATAAAACACAATTTCTCCCTGATTCTCACCAGAGGGCAATTTATAATCAATAGTAGTTGAATTACTGGTAGGATTAGGATACGGGTTAGAAATGGCAATAGAATTAAGGAGATTCTGATTGGTATTGGCAATTGATGTAGTTAATATCCCAGCCAATCCAAATACCTTAGCTTGTCCATTTTTATAGCTGATAATCATTTTAGTTCCCAAAGACGTATTATAAATAGGATATTGCTGTAAGAGGACTGCCGATCTTATAGCTATGAGACCGGTATCAGAAAAGAGAACTACCCCATCTTCATTATAGATTCCAGTGTAATAACCGCCACTACCGTTATGGCTTGAATATAAGAATTCAATTTTTGGGTCTGTATTAAACAAACTCTGAGAGAGATATAGGATGTCACCTTGGTAAACTGACATTCCGGGAAAACTCGCAAAAGAAATTGTCTTTAGTAATGAATGATTCATGTCATATATGGAAATCTCTTCTCCCCATTGATTTATTTTAACGTATCGTTCACCTGATACTTCAAATTTTACAATCATTAACTGATTAAGGGTGCCAGCGGTTGAAACTGTCGATGCACTATCGTAGGTGTGTTCATAAACAATCTGAGCTGGTGCGATGATGCTAATCATCGCAAAAGCAAATAAAATCAATGCTTTCATGGGTGTTTGTTTAAAACAAATGTATACTATTTTCGTCAAAAAAAGAAACTCGTCTCATAAATCGTGAGACGAGTTTCCTGAGTCATTTTAATTGAAGATTTTAAATCAGGCTCTCCTTATTGCTGCTTAACCATCTTTTTAGTGTCAATTATTTTTCCATCAACTATGAGAGTATAACTGTAGATGCCATTAGTGAGGTCATTTGCATATACTGTCAACTGCCCTTCTCCAGTAGTTTTAATTTCAACACTTTTTATCATCATGCCATTTGTGTTGTAAAATGAAATCTGAGCTGAGCTATTAATTACAGGAATGTTGTAGGTAATTGAAGTCTGTTCTGCAAATGGATTTGGAACATTCTGATTTAAAACGATAGCGTTGACATCACTGAGTTCAGTGCTGATAGCTCCTGTTGGAATGCCTGTGCCTGAATCATTCCCACTACCCTTGCTATTTCCATTCTGCTTAAGACGACCACTTGCAGGGCAACAGGTGCGTGTGATTCTATCAAGTTGTGCTTGAAGGTCTTTACTTATTGAATCCTGTTTTGCAGCAAGTTTTGTCAATGCTTTGTTAATAGAATCCTGCCTTGTAGTCAAAGAGGTTAGGCTGTCATTTGCCTTACTGAGTTCCTGAATAGCTTTTACAATTGGTACAACCATCTCCTGATAAGAAAGCGCATAAGGATCAGCACTATTTCCAGGGTGACTGACAATTGATGATGTAAAACCAACAGTAGTAGCCGCTTGTTCGACTTCTTGCGCAATGAATCCAGAATGGATTTTAGCTTTAGATGCTGTAAAATCCAATGGCGCTTTATGAATTGCCTTCGCAGTATCTGACATATTCTGAATGATAAAATCATCCAACGCTTTAGTGTCCAATTGATATGTAACAGGGCGGAGTTTCGTGATAAATGCCAATCCCTTTACATTTTCCTGAATATTTGTCTTAAAGCGACCATCGCTGGTCGTAAAAACACCATTGTGATTATAGCAACCGTTTATTGTTGAATTACCAAAGTACATATCACCTGCATTGGTTGCAACAGCACCATTACCGAATGCCCCGCAGTTTGAGAACGTAGCAGTACCAACATCAGCATTTGCACCTATGCAAGTATTGTGATTACCCGTAGTTATAGTATACCCGGCACTTACTCCACATGCCGTGTTATTTCCAGTCCCAGTTGAATTATTATAGAGTGCATTTCGACCAAAAGCACTATTATACCCGGAATTGGTAGTGCTATTTGCCAGAGCATAACTACCAAAAGCCGAGTTGCTGGGGCTAGAGGTATTTAATATTAATGCATTAACACCAAAAGCTGCATTTGCATCTGCCGTATTTACATTAAGAGAATTGAATCCAAAGGCACTGTTAAGTGAACCGGTTGAAGCCTTTAATGCAGCTGTTCCAAAAGCGCAGTTGTCATATCCGGTTATATTGGTATATAAAGCCTGATATCCAAATGCATCATTGTAAGTGCCAGTGGTATTGGAATATAATGCTTGATATCCAAAGGCATCGTTCGGAGTGCCGCTTGTATTGGTATAAAGAGCTTGATAGCCCAGCGCATTGTTATTTGAACCCGTATTTTTGTAAAGCGATTGATAGCCCATACCCACGTTTCCAGTACCTGTTGCATTTGTATTTAATGATTTATATCCAACTGCAGTATTCGTTCCGCCTGTGGTAATAGAGAACATGCAGCTATCTCCAATTGCAGTATTAAAACTGGATACGTTGCTCGTAACACCAAAAAGAGCCTGTGATCCCACGGAGGTATTTCCAAACCCGGAATTGTTTTTCATAGCCTGACATCCAATGGCGGTATTATTGTTATAAAGCTGAAAACTTAGACCAGCTTCAGAGCCCATGCCAGTGTTGTATGAACCAGTGGAGTTACCCAATGCACCGTCTCCTACGGCTGCATTAAAGTTTCCGTTCTGATTTTTTTGCATTGCAAAGGCTCCAACAGCTGTATTTAGACTCGCCAAATTTAATTGCAAAGCACTCTCGCCAACAGCAGTAACATAATCTGCATCTACTAGACTTAGAGACGCTTGAGAGCCAACAGCAACGTTCCCTGCATCATAAGTTCCTCCTGTGTAAGACCGCATTGCAGATTGACCAATGGCCACAAGATTATTATCAGTTTGATTATTAAGAAGTGCATTAACACCTACAGCCGTATTTGCTACCCCACCAGTATTGGAACCAAGCGCATTGTATCCAACAGCTGTATTCGAGCCCGCTGTATCCTTATTCAGTGTGCCGTCACCAATCGCAGTATTATAACTCTGGCCTCTTAGACTGCCAAGGACATTAACGCCAAAGCCAACGTTATCATTGCCGCTTACGTGATTTGTCATGCAACCTACTCCAAAGGCAGTTAGGTTATTTCCTGGCCAAAATAGCCCTCCAGTATTATTTCCTGTCCCCGCATCTTGAACGGTTCCGCCGTAGGAGGTATTATTCGATACCAGAACTATTGGTTTAGGTTCAATCATTATACCCATGGATTGTTTATTAGAAACCGGAACCCAGTTAACCGAATCAGGTGTTCCTGCATTATAATATGCTCCGGGGGTTACATTTGTTGGAAATGAACCTGCTACAGTCGTGTTGTATACAATTAAACCTGTGGCGGGTTTAATTACTGGACCGCCAGTATTAGTGGCTGTGAGACGCACATGGGGAAGAGCAACCCCTGTAGTATTTATATCTTTCGATTGAGGCAATTTCTTTTTCATTGTTAGCTTGCCTGTGCTTGCGAGGTTTGTTCCTCCGAATGCTATCATTGCAGATAGGCAGAGGGTCGGAAGTAAAACAAGTATTCGTTTTTTCATGGATGAGTGTTTTGTTGTTGGTTTTTTATGAATTTATATTGAGGCCAAAGAAAGGCGATAATATATTACCAATGCAATAACATATATGTATATGTAAGATTGATAGGCAATTCCGTTAATATTTCAGGCCTGAAATATTAACTATGATAATTTTGGATGCTCTTAGATCACATTTAATTATCAATCAGCACCATTATGCCTTGCTTTGTGAAATTTGAATTAATAAAAAGAGATGGAAATAGTTATCAACTTTCGACAAATCGACTAAAGCTGATGTAAGAAAGATTGAAGAAATGTAGGTAATATGCTAAATCTAAGATTTTTTGAATCTTTTAGGCTTAGTTAGTGTTGAAACGAGGAGCTCCTTCACGTCTACCTCCAAGATCTCTGCAATTTGCACAAAGACCTTAATGCTCGGCTGAGTTTTATTATTGCAGTAATTAGTCACAACAACGTAACTTTTACCAACCTGCTTTGCCAGCCAAGTTTGGCTTCGGCCTTGCTGTTCTAATATCACTTTTATACGATTCATTTACTGCTAAGGTATAGCATTTTGCAGCATCTCTACTCTTTACTAATCTTTATCCCTGTAAATTTCTTGGGATCCTTAAATGATGGGACAGGTTCAACTTTAGAAGGAGCAGCATTATTCATTACGTTTCCGGCACACTTTTGATCGTCAACATTTTCCGAACAACCCTCGTCAGTCATTACGTCCAGAAAGAAATCCTTCACCTTCCT
>Ga0207068_1036_pt1 | contig 40729 bp, 33 predicted proteins | sample Alteio_BWMinCont_23_FD_153475 | JGI IMG/M metagenome (GOLD analysis project Ga0207068, IMG submission 153475) | Enriched cells from forest soil in Barre Woods Harvard Forest LTER site, Petersham, Massachusetts, United States -... | ecosystem: Environmental > Terrestrial > Soil > Temperate forest >... | reverse complement strand
GACCGGGGTTTCTAAGGGCGATCCTTTCTGAAAATCCTGCAACATAAGGGGTCTGGTACTGGGTAAAGGCCTTTTTGGCCGTTATTTTGTATTTTTGTCAAAATTAGGAAAAAAGAAGGAAGGGCTCAGCCGGTCGTTAAAATGTCACCCAAAACAGGATTTTAGTCCAAACAACATGGTAAGGATAGGAGACATAGAATTAGGGGAATTCCCATTGTTGCTTGCACCCATGGAGGATGTGAGCGATCCACCTTTCCGTTATGTCTGCAAACAGTATGGAGCCGACTTGATGTACACTGAATTTATTTCTTCCGAGGGACTCATCCGCGACGCCGCTAAAAGCGTGAAGAAGCTTGACATATTTGAATACGAGCGACCTATTGGCATACAGCTGTTCGGTAGTGATATTGATTCCATGCGGGAAGCGGGCAGTATTGCCGATCAGGCCAAACCCGACCTTATCGATATTAATTATGGTTGCCCGGTAAAGAACGTAGCCTGCAGAGGAGCAGGGGCCGCACTGTTACAGGATATCCCGAAAATGGTGAAGATGACCTCGGAAATCGTAAAGATTGCCACTCGGCCGGTGACTGTTAAAACCCGGTTGGGATGGGATGACAGTACCAAGAACGTAACGGAGGTGGCAGAAAGGCTACAGGATATAGGAATCAAAGCCTTGAGTGTACATGGCAGAACACGTTCCCAGATGTATAAAGGCGAAGCAGACTGGACACTGATCGGAGAAATAAAAAGTAACCCACGCATTACCATCCCCATCTTTGGGAACGGAGATGTAACTACACCCGAGAAAGCCCTGGAAATGAAAAACCGTTTTGGGGTGGATGGAGTGATGATTGGCAGGGCCAGCATTGGGTATCCATGGATTTTTCAGGAAATAAAACATTTCATGAAGACCGGCAATCATCTTGCCCCACCTAAAATTGCAGATCGAGTTAAGGTTGCATTAGCACATCTGAATAAATCAGTGGAATGGAAAGGTCAGAGGCTGGGGATTATTGAGATGCGCAGCCACTATACCAACTATTTCCGGGGGCTGCCCAACTTCCGTGACCATCGTATGAAAATCGTTACCTGCGATTCTTATGAAGAGCTCCTTCAGCTTATTAATGGAGTAAACGATCTATACACTCCAACGGAGATGGTGATCAGTTCTCAGAGTTGAAGATTCAGATGTTTGCGGGTAAACACCCGCACAGGATACCAGGCTGCGACAAATCCAATCACCATTACGAATGCGAGTATTGCGAGTAAGTCAGTGATTTGGATTGACACTGGATAAGCTTTCACTACAAACCCTTCCCCGAATTCCACCAGGCCATATTTTATCTGTACCAGACAGATGATAACTCCAAGGACAAGCCCTGTGATTGATCCCATAAACGAAATCAAGAGTCCCTCCGTAAAAAATATTTTCCGTATCATGGAGACATCTGCACCCATACTGCTCAAAGTACTAATGTCTTTTTTCTTTTCAATGATGAGCATGGAAAGGGAGCCGATGATATTGAAGGTTGCAATGATCAAAACGAAAACCAGGATCATAAACGTCCAAAGCTTTTCCGATTTAAGTGTTTTGAAAAGAAGTTCATTTTGCTTATACCGGTTCTTTACCGTAAACCGGTCTCCTACAATTTTTCCGATCTCCTGTTCTGCCTCTTCTCTGCTAGCTCCTGGCTTTAATCCTATTTCGATACTCGAAACAGCTCCGGGCTGATCAAGAAGTTTTCTCACAAAGCCAAGGGATACAATCATGAATTTATAATCAAAATCATCATTGATGGAGAAAGCTCCTGCCACCAACGCATTCTTCTTATTGAAAGGTTGGTCTAAACCGGTGGGATTAATACTCAGATCTTCTCCTCTCTTTGGAACATATACCTTGATGGGTGTGTAATTTTTTTCAACGGGCATTTCCAACCTTTGCGCCAATCCTCTTCCTACTACTGCATAGTATACACTATCTGCTTCCAGTTTGAATGAACCGGTTCGCATCAGTGTATCAAAGGAAGTGAGCTCTTTGTATCCTGGTCCGACACCACGGAGCGTGCCAATAACCTGTCGGTCTTCATAATTCAGCAAAGCATTCTCTTCCAAAAGCTCCGCACATGAGGAAACGCCTTTAACATGGGAAATGCGATTTAATGTCAGTGAATCAGTTGTAAAAGTCTTGCCAGTTTTAATAGTAACCTGAACATCGGTATTGAAAGAATTATAGAGTGACTCCACCAGGTTTGTGAGTCCATTTAATCCGCTGAGAATAATAACCAGGGAGATGGTTACAATCGTCACACAGAAGACGGAAATGAACGTGATGATGTTGATCGCATTATGCGACTTTTTTGAAATCAGATACCTGCGAGCAATGAAGAAAGGTAAATTCATTTGCCTTCTAAAAACGTTTGGGTTATTTCCATGCCTTCACAATCAGGCCGGTTCCTGTTTTATGAGACATCACAGTGTCAAGGTAGTTGAGCGCAAAAGCAAAAGGATAGGTAATCAGGTAATAAAAGGGCAGGATGATAAAGAACAGTTTGCTTGTACCCAGCATGAGTATGGGATATTTCATAGAAAGTTTCCAGGAGATTTTGCCTGGTGTTCCGTAATCATATCGTGCTTCAGCCTTGGAAAAACCAGCTGACAGGAGCTTTTCCTGGATCTCCTTGATATTGTAGCCATCTCTTACATGTTCTTCAATAAAGGAGGTCTCTCCTCCCTCCTGCACATCCGACCCGCCCTGGTCTGAAGGAGTGGATATAAGAAGCATACCTCCAGGCTTGAGAGAAGCGCAAATATTTTTGAATACGAGTACATCTTCCAGGATATGCTCCATCACATCCACAGACAAAGCGAGATCATAGGTATTATCCAGGCGGTATTTGGTAAGGTCTGCTACTTCAAATTTCACATGCTTCCGTCCGATCTGGGCAAAAAATTTATTGCAGTCTTCCACCTGTTCCTGCTTCACATCAACGGCTAGAATTTCCCAGTTAGGGTTCATGCCGGAAAGATAAAATGTATGCTGACCGAATCCGGCTCCAGCATCCAGGATATGAATCTGGTTCCCTTTACCCTTCTTCCATTTATTCAATTCATCATGCACGTGCCAGGCCCGGAGCAGGAGAAGATCGAGGAGGTGGTAAAACATTTTTCGAAGGAAAGGGCTCTTATTAAATACATTCCCTACACTTCGTTTAATCGGATCGTAATGCATCTGTTTGGTACTAAACGGTTATTTATTTAGGAGCTTGTCAATATGTTCAGCATAATCAATGGAATCATCCAGGAAGAACATCAGGTCAGGGATCACCCTTACCTGCTTCTTGATTTCATTACCCAGCTTCTTTCTGATTTCTCCTGTTTTGGTTTTGATCAGCTTCAATACTGACTCTTTATCCTTGACTGGGAAAAGGCTTACATAAACTTTCGCCACTCCCAGATCCGGACTTACCCTTACCTGAGTAACGGTGATCATCACAGATCCGAACAGGCTCTGGGCATCTTTCTGAAAGATAGAACCTAGTTCCTTTTGAATGAGACGGGAAACTTTAAGCTGGCGGGTGGAATCCATGGGGGCAAAAGTACAATTTTGCGGGAATATCGGAAGGGAATACCATATCTTTGTGGTAATGAAAAATCTTTTCGGGGTCCTGAAATATGTGAATGGCTATTGGCGCTATGGCATCTGGAACATTATTTTCAATATCCTCTCCGTCATTTTCGGTGTCTTTTCTCTGGTCATGATCCTACCCTTTCTGAGCCTGCTTATTGAGCCGGATGATTCAAAATACAGAGAGATCATTGCCAAAGGCAATGTGTTTCATGGCCTGAGCCTTGATTCTGTTTCATCCTATTTTAATTTTGAACTGAGTTCTTTAATTGTCGACAAAGGGAAGGTATATGCCTTGATTGCCATCTGTGTAGTTGGTGCATCCATTTTTTTCTTCAAGAATCTATTCCGTTACCTGGCCATGTATTTTCTGGCCCCAATACGGAACGGGGTCGTGAAGGATCTTCGAAATTCTATTTATAAAAAATCTGTTGAGCTTCCTTTATCTTATTACTCGGGTGAGAGAAAAGGGGATTTGATGTCCCGCATTACCACCGATGTGCAAGAGATTGAATGGTCCGTAATGAGTTCCCTGGAAATGATTTTCAGAGACCCAATCAATATCCTCATCCTTCTTGGAGTGATCATTTACGTGAGTCCTCAGCTGACACTATTCGTGATCGTACTACTCCCCCTCAGTGCCGGATTGATTTCATTGATCGGAAAAAGTCTGAAACGGTCGTCCGGAAAAGCTAAGGAAGAACTGGGAAGTTTATTTTCCATTATGGAAGAAACCCTTGGTGGGCTTCGGATTGTGAAAGGGTTTAATGCCGAAAAAAAGATGCAGGAGAAATTCGGGGAAGTGAATGCTCAGTACACCAAACAGATGGTCCATACTTACAGGAAGGTTGACCTGGCCTCCCCGGTGAGTGAGTTTCTGGGTGCTGTCATCATGATGACAGTGATGTATTTCGGAGGAATGATGGTATTTGGGAACCATTTGGATGGAAAGCAGTTCATATTCTATGTACTTACTTTTTCACAGATCATCACCCCTGCAAAGACACTGACAGGAGCTTATTCGAATGTGCAAAAAGGTCTGGCTTCTATGGACCGAATCAATATGATTCTGAAGGCCGAGAATACCATCCATGAAAATCCAAATCCTAAACCATTGCATCACTTTGAGAAAGAGATTGAATATAGGGATGTATCTTTTGCTTATAAAAAGGGAGGTGAAGGATATGTACTTAATAAGATCAATCTTAAAATAAAGAAGGGTCAGACCATCGCACTCGTAGGTCAGAGCGGATCCGGCAAAACAACTCTGGCCGATATGCTTCCTCGGTTCTATGATGCAGACGAAGGGGCTATCCTCGTTGACGGGATGAATATCAAAGAAGCCAAATTATCGGAGGTAAGAGCTCTCATGGGAATCGTAACCCAGGAAAGTATCCTTTTTAATGATAGTGTTTTTAATAACATCGCCTTCGGAAACCCGGAAGCAAGTATGGAAGCTGTCATCCAAGCTGCCCGGATTGCCAATGCCCATGAGTTCATTGCACAGATGCCCCAGGGTTATATGACCAACATCGGCGACCGTGGAGGTAAACTTTCAGGAGGACAACGGCAGCGGTTGAGTATTGCCCGCGCCGTATTAAAGAATCCTCCGATTCTGATCCTCGACGAAGCCACTTCTGCCCTTGATACGGAATCAGAACGACTGGTTCAGGATGCCCTCAATAAGCTGATGATGAACCGTACCTCCGTAGTTATCGCCCATAGACTCTCTACCATACAGCATGCCGATGAAATTATCGTCATGCAGAAAGGACAGATTGCAGAACGTGGAAAACACATGGAACTACTTGAAAAAGAGGGTGTTTACAGGAAATTATACGATTTGCAGAGTTTTGCTTAACTTTGATGAAACCACACATAACTCTCATGAAAAAAATTCTACTTTCTTTAACCGCCCTTTGTGCAGTTACCTTAGTTAATGCCCAAACACAACCTCCGAACGCAGGATTTGAAACCTGGGGATCTTCACTGGGTGAACCCCAGGAACCTACAGGGTGGGTTAGTGAGAACGTACTGGCTTCTCCCCTGCTCACTACTCCAAACCCAAATCCAAATCCAACTTCTGTCACACAGTATACGCCTGCTCAAGCGGGTGCTTTTTCCTGCCAAGTTGTAACCAAGGTTATTACTTATAACCCTGCTTATCCAGCCCTTGCTGATACTATGGGAGCTTTGATCCTTGGTAAAGTAAGTACTTCTTCCCCATACCTTTTGGCCGGAATTGCTTATACAGATAGACCCAATTCTTTTTCATTCGAATCCATGTACACCCCTGTTGGATCAGATTCCGCTTGGGCTTATGTGGCCTTAACCAAATGGACCGGAGCTTCACGTACTATCGTTGCAAAAAACTATGCAGACATTCCTCCGAGTACCGCCTGGATGCCGCAATCCTTTTCCCTGAATTATCTATCCACTACAATAGTTCCAGACACCCTTCAGATTACTTTTTATTCCAGCACCCTCAAGAGACACAGCATGATGCCAGGCAGCACCCTTGTTCTGGATGCTTTGGCTTTCAGTGGATATATGGGAGTTAACGAATATCAAAACATTGTAAAATTCAACACCTACCCGAACCCTGCAGGCTCTGTACTGAACGTCAATACAGACTCTAAAAAAGTCGAGATGCTGAATGTCTTTGACATTACGGGCAAAATCGTTCAAACCCTGAATATCACTGCAGATCATACCATTGTGAATACAGAATCCTTTAACGCCGGCATGTATTTTTACTGCGCCACCAACAAGGCCGGAGAAACACTTGCACGGGGCAAGTTCAATGTAGCCAGATAAGCCATACAAAACATAATAAGAAACCCTTTCTGTCATTGGCAGGAAGGGTTTCTTATTTTATTGTAACCATTGATTGCAGAATACGTTCGAATAGATTAGAAATGATTTCCTTTGCTCTATGAAATACGGTCTGGGTATTTTCCTGCTCCTGCTCTGCCTTACCTCCTGCAACCGATGTGCCACCGACAAGTCTAAGACTGACCTCGTTGAGAGCCCTGACGACATCCAGGACCATGTGGCCACCCATATTACCCATCAGATCAAAGTCCTGAGCGATACTTCTTCCTTTTTCTGGATCGGGAAATGTAAAATCAGAGCCGTAAAACAGCTCCGTCATGTTTATCAGATCAATAAAAAAGAAAGCTTTTGGAGCTTTCGGGGAAAATTAAACGCTCAGGGTGACTCCCTACTGTTCTTGCTCCGCAACGCCAGAGATTTTGGCCTTATCCCTAGGGATTATTTCGTCCCACAGATTGACAGTCTCCTGCGTACCGCCCAGGATCCTAAAACAAAGAAATTCAATGCAGCAAACTATGCACGAGCCGACTTGCTGCTCACTGATGCTTTTTTCGTATTTGCAACGCACCTTAAAATAGGACGCCTCCGGAGCGATACTGCCTTACCGGCTTTCCGTATTTCCGAAATACGAATCAATCTCGATTCCCTCTTTACCGCCACTCATAAAAATGGAAAGTACAGAGCCTGCTTTGACAGCCTGGAACCAAAACAGGAACAGTACCGTCTTCTGAAAGCACAGCTTGCACACTTTCGGATGATGTGGGAGAAGAATCCCTGGGACAGCCTTCCGCTGATCAAAAAGGATACCGTTGCTTTCTACCATGCACTGAAAAAAATGTTGTGCCAAACCCTTGACTACGACTCAACGGTTATCGGAAATGATTCAGTTAAACTTTCCAAAGCCATTAAAAAGTTCCAAAAAAGATATTTCCTGGAACAAGATGGGAAGCTGGGAAAGAACACCATGCCTGTACTCCGCCTCACCTCCGAACAGCGTATCCGCCAGATCGAAATGAATATGGAACGCTGGAGACAGGAACCTGCCCGGTATCCCAAACGATGTATGCTCGTAAACATCCCTCAATACCAGATGAAGGTCATGGATGATGATACTGTTTATATGGAGTCTAAAATAGTAGTGGGCCAGCCAGAGAAGCCAACCCCTCTGCTTGAAAGCCAGATTATTTATATTATGCTTTATCCTTACTGGAATGTACCATTCAGTATCGCTTCCAAGGAAATTCTGCCGGTGCTGAAGAGAGACACAAGCTATCTGCGAAAGAAGAATTTTGATGTCATTGATATGAATGGAGAGATTGCAGACCCCACAAAAATAAATTGGAAACGATATACGGAACATTACCTTCCTTACCGTTTCCGCCAACGAGAAGGCGAAGACAATTCATTAGGGATTATGAAATTCAACTTCAACAACAAGTTCGGAGTCTATATGCACGACACCAACTCAAAAAAGTATTTCAAACGCGATGTGCGGGCACTCAGCCATGGTTGTATGAGGCTTGAAGACTATATGGATCTTGCTAAATACCTGATCCGACTGGATAGTGTGAAATATCCAGTAGACTCACTACTGACTGACATTCTTAAAGAGAAACAGAAACAGATTAACATTAAGAAGCCTCTGCCTATTTATACCAAGTATTTTACTGCCATTGTCGACGATTCCGGCAAACTCAACCTCTTTATGGATATATACCGCAGAGATGAAGGGATGGAGAAAGTGCTTTACTAAATCAGTAAAGAAGTTTATTATGGGGATATCGCTGTAAATGCAGTTTGCTAACCATTCCGTAAAGTACCTTCCGGAGCTCATCTACATTATCCTTTTTCGTGGCGGAAATAAAAAGGCAGGGCATGGACAATTTGCTCATCCAACTTTTCTCCAGCTGCTCAAGGCTATGATTTTTTTCAGTGGCTGGAGTTAAATCATCTTCTTCTTTATGGATATAGGTAAATGCATCAATCTTGTTGAACAAGAGTAAGGTTGGTTTATCGTTCGCACCCAATTCTTTTAAAGTTTCGTTAACCACCTGCAACTGTTCTTCAAATTTCGGATGAGAGATATCCACCACATGAATCAGGATATCTGCTTCCCGGACTTCATCCAGGGTAGATTTGAATGATTCCACCAGATGGTGAGGAAGCTTTCGAATAAACCCTACAGTATCGGAAAGCAGGAAAGGCAGGTTATCTATGACCACCTTTCTTACGGTGGTATCGAGTGTCGCAAACAATTTGTTTTCAGCGAACACCTCAGACTTACTCAACATGTTCATGATCGTGGATTTACCCACATTGGTGTATCCCACAAGAGCCACCCTTATCATCTCCCCTCTGTTCTTTCGCTGTGTGGCCATCTGTTTATCGATTACCCCAAGCTGAGCTTTCAGGTCAGCTATCTTATCGCGGACGATACGTCTGTCTGTTTCAATTTCTTTTTCTCCCGCCCCACCTCTAGTACCTGTTCCTCCACGTTGTCTTTCCAGGTGAGTCCATAAACCAGTCAACCGTGGAAGCATGTATTGATAAAACGCAAGCTCTACCTGCGTTTTGGCATGTGCTGTTCTTGCCCTCTGCGCAAAGATGTCGAGGATCAGGCGATTACGGTCGAGGACTTTCTTTTTTAAAGCTTTTTCAATGTTTCTTTGCTGGGCGGGACTTAACTCATCATCGAAAACCAGGAGGTCTATTTCATTGGCATTGATATACTGCTCAATCTCTTTGAGTTTTCCGGAGCCAATAAAAGTGCTTGGATCCGGTTTTTCAATTCTCTGAACAAAACGCTCTATAGGAACAACACCTGCTGTCTCGGCCAGAAATGCCAGCTCATCCAGATACTCCTGAACTTGCTCAGCATCCTGCCTGCGGTTGATAATCCCAACCAGCACCGCTCTCTCCTTCTTAACCGATGTTTCGTGAACCGTCATATAAGCGATACCGACTGGGCTTTTGTTTTTGCACCAACCGATTATTTTTTCTTGATGGACTGGATATAGTTAACCACCGCATTGATTTCACCAGGGTTCAACTGCTCTCCAAAGGCGGGCATCGTAGTTTTACCATTGGTGACGATGTCTTTAGCTTCCATAGCATCGATGGTTGATTTAGAGAGGTCCGAAGCCCCTGCCATACCCAGCTTGCCATCATCTCCATGACAACCGGAACAATTATCCTTGTATTTTTTCTTAGCCATCGCTACAGGAAAACCATTTGGATCTACAGCTCCGTTCACACTGTCAGTTGCGGAAGCGTGAACAGAATCTTTTGCTGTTCCGGTGGCGGTTTCCATATCCGGAGATTTTTTAGAGGAGGCTTGTTTCTTACTCATTTCTGCAAGCCCATACGCTGTTATAATAAGGAGCATCGAAAGGGAAGCCAGCATTTTGTTTCCTTTCTTGAATCCTACAATAGCAATGGGTATTGACAATGCTACCGCAACAAGTTTGATGATCAGCAAGCTTTTGATTTCAGGGATCTGGGTGATGAGATAAATCCCTGTTCCCAGAAACAGAACACTTACAATCATTTCAGGAACCTTGGTGATTTTCTTGAACTTTTCCAGGCCTTCATTTTTATTCAATAAGAGCTGGATTGTTTTAATAAGATAAATCAACATAAATATATTTACCGAAATGACATGGGTCCAATAGATCGCTTTAAACATAGTTTCGTTTTTTTGTAAGCTCAAAAATACTAAAAAAACAGGCCAATTACCGTTCATCATAAGGATCCGACCATTTAAGAGAAAACACATACATTTGCCTGAAGCGGTCTTTAATCGCCGCACGGATATGAAAAAACTCTACTTCTTCCTCTTTTTTCTAGGAACAGCCCTGCTTAGCAGGGGCCAGGAAACTTTTCCGGTGAACGGTCCTGCCAACAAAAACCATACTTGTTACGCCTTCACCAATGCAACCCTGGTCGTTGATTATCAGACCACCCTTACCCAAGCTACCCTGCTGATCAAAGACGGGGTAATCCTAGAGGCCGGACCAAATGTTAAGATCCCTAAAGGGGCTGTGGTGTATGACCAGAAAGGAAGAACCATATATCCTTCCTTCATCGACCCCTATACCACTTATGGGATAGCAGACCTGGAGAAGCCCAAGCGTCCTGGTTTTATACCCCAATATGAAAGCTCCCGCAAAGGCGCCTACGGATGGAACCAGGCAGTGAAACCGGAAACAGATGCTTCCAGAATCTTTACGGTTGATCTGAAAGCAGCAGATGAGCTGCGCAAATTAGGATTTGGCTCTGTTCTGACTCTTCAGAAAGACGGTATCGTAAGAGGTTCTGCAGCTATGGTCCTTCTGGGTGACGGGCCCGACCAAGAACAGATCGTGAAAGAAAAAGCTGCCGCCTGTTATTCTTTCGACAAAGGGATCTCTACCCAGAGCTATCCTTCCTCCCTGATGGGATCTATTGCTCTGCTCCGTCAGACCTACTATGATGCACTCTGGTATGCTAATGTCAAATCCAAAAAAGAAACAAACCTTAGCCTGGAAGCTTTTAATAACATCCAAAGCCTGCCACAGATCTTCGAATCGAACGACAAGCTTACTGACCTTCGGGCCGATAAGGTTGCCAAGGAATTCAACGTGAAATATATTATCCGCGGTTCAGGAGATGAGTATCAGAGAATGGACGAGATTGCAGCTACCTTCAATAAATTCATTCTTCCCATCAACTTCCCTCAGCCCTATGATGTAGAGGATCCTTTTGATGCCTCACAGGTTTCTCTCGCAGAGATGAAACACTGGGAGATGGCTCCGCTCAACCCTTCTGCTTTTGCAAAAAAGGGTATTGCCTTTGCCCTGACAACTTCTGAACTAAAAGACAAGAAAGATTTTTGGAAAAACCTCCGCAAGGCTATTGAGTATGGCCTGGATGAAAAATCAGCATTACGTGCACTCACCGCTGCTCCAGCAGAGATGCTTGGCGTATCAGATAAACTGGGAGCACTGAAAGCAGGAATGAAAGCGAATTTCATTATCTGCAGTGGAAATGTTTTTGCTGAAAAAAATATCCTGTATGAGAACTGGGTTGATGGAAAACCTTACCTCATCACAGACCCTAACCTGGCTGATCTTCGTGGAACATTCGAGCTTAAAGTTGGTGATAAAACCTATAAGCTGAAAATAAGCGGAGATCCTGACAAGCTTAAGGGCCAGCTCTTTCTTACAGATACTATGAAGGTAACCGCCAATATCACTGAAAAAGCAAACGGAGTGACAATTTCCTGGGATACGAAGGGATCTGGAACGACCCGCCTAGGAGGTAACATCACCCAGGGGCCTTTGGTCCTGGCAGGAAAAGGTCAACTCCCAGAAGGAAACTGGATTGACTGGACAGCCACGCTTCGAGATTCATTCAAACCCGAACCTGTAAAAAAAGATTCTGCCAAAAAGTCAATCCCGCTTCTAGAAGAAGTCATCTATCCTTTTTCTGCATATGGAAAGAGGAAGGATGATCAGGGATTAGGCGATAAGGTAAAAGACAGCTATGACAAGGTTAAAACAAATACACCCCGGCATTACGATGGTATCCTGATTAAGAATGTGACTGTCTGGACCAATGAAGCTGATGGAATACTGAAGAACAAATGTGTTTACCTTTCGGAAGGGAAAATTGTAAGGATAGCCGACAATATCGATGTTCCTGCCCTGGCTCTTGTGAAAACGATTGATGGTACGGGGAAGCACCTCACTGCCGGAATCATCGATGAGCATTCGCATATTGCCATCAGCAATGGAGTTAACGAGGGAGCCCAGGCATCCAGTGCAGAGGTGAGGATCGGGGATGTGGTGAACTCCGAAGATATTAATATCTATCGCCAGCTTGCTGGCGGTGTTACGGCTGCTCAATTGCTTCATGGATCGGCAAATCCTATCGGCGGACAGTCAGCCCTTATAAAGCTTCGCTGGGGTAAAGCTCCAGAAGAACTCAAGATTAAAGGTGCAGATGGGTATATCAAGTTTGCTTTGGGAGAAAATGTTAAACAAAGCAATTGGGGGGACTTTAATACCATCCGTTATCCTCAGACCAGGATGGGTGTGGAACAAGTTTACTTTGACTATTTCATCAGAGCAAAAGAATATGATCAGAAAATGAAAGCCTTCGATGCCCTGCCTGAAAAGGAAAAGGTAAAAACTGGTGCCCCGAGAAGGGATCTGGAATTGGATGCCCTGGCTGAAATACTGAATAAAAAGCGCTTTATCACTTGTCACTCCTATGTACAGAGCGAGGTAAATATGCTTATGCATGTAGGTGATTCACTCGGGTTCCAGGTAAACACCTTTACACATATCCTGGAAGGATATAAAGTGGCAGATAAGATGAAAGCACGCAACATAGGTGCTTCTACTTTCTCCGACTGGTGGGCGTATAAAATGGAAGTGAAAGATGCAATCCCCTATAATGGCAGCATTATGCACGATGCAGGCCTGGTGGTGGCCTATAATTCGGATGATGCGGAAATGGCCCGGAGACTGAATCAGGAAGCCGCCAAAGCTGTCAAATACGGAAATGTATCAGAAGAGGAAGCTCTCAAATTCGTAACCCTAAACCCTGCAAAACTTTTGCACCTGGATGAAAAAACCGGTAGCATTAAAGTGGGTAAGGATGCCGATGTGGTCCTATGGTCAGACAATCCTCTTTCCATCTATGCGAAAGCTGAAAAAACAATTATCGAAGGTGTCATCTACTATGACATCGAAGAAGACAAAAAACTGAGAGAAGATATCCTCAAAGAGAGGGCAAGGATTATACAGGAAATGATTGTGGAAAAGAATGCTGGTGCTCCCGTATCCAAACCCAAACTGAAACGTCCAAAACTGAATACCTGCGATACGATCGAATCTGATTATATGCATGATTAACCAAGAACGAATGAGACTTAAAATCCAAGATATGCTCCGATCCATTTTACTCCCGTTTGCATTTTTCGTACCGATAGGTCTGTGGGCCCAGAACCCGGTACCTGCACCTGCTCAGTCAAAGAGCATTCTGATCCTTAACGGCACTGCTCACCTGGGTAATGGACAAGTCATTCAGAACTCTGCCATCGGGTTCAGCAAAGGAAAAATCACTCTTATTGCAGATGCCACTACAATACGGTTGTCTAAAGATGCTTTTGACACCATAATCGATGCTCATGGGAAACAGGTCTATCCAGGTTTTATTGCCGCAAACACAACACTAGGTCTTGTAGAAATAGACGCGGTGCGTGCCACAATTGACTCCCGGGAGGTAGGTACTTTCAATCCCGACGTCCGCACACTGACCTCCTTTAACTCCGACTCTAAAGTTATTCCAACGATGCCTTGCAACGGTGTGCTCATGGCGCAAGTTTCTCCCCGTGGTGGAATTATTGCCGGAACTTCCTCCGTGTTTTCATTGGATGGATGGAACTGGGAAGACATGGCCTACCGTGTAGATGATGGTGTATTCATGAGTTGGCCTAAGCAGAGCACCCGGTCATTTACAGATGATGGACCCGGACCGGTCGTACAAAACGCTGATTTCAACAAACAGATTTCGGAACTGCGTAAGTTCTTTGCCGATGCAAAAGCTTATGCGGAAACGGATAAGAATGAGGAAAAGAATATTCGCTTTGAAGCCATGCGGAAGGTGTTTTCAGGGAATGAAAATCTTTATATGCGAGCCGACAATGTAAAAGAAATTAACGAGTCTGTTGATTTTGCAAAATCGTTCGACATCCGGCATATTGTTATCGTAGGAGGGACTGATTCCTGGATGGTCACACCCCTCCTGAAAGCCAATAATGTAAGTGTCATCTTCGGACGCGTTCATAGCCTACCCGATAAAAATGACGAAGATGTGGACCTCCCCTTCAAAACACCATATCTGCTTCATGAAGCCGGAATTCTTTATTGCCTCAATCAGGAAGGTGATCAGGAATTTCATCAGAACCGGAATCTTCCTTTCAATGCGGGAACGACAGCAGCCTATGGACTGAACAAGGAAGACGCGTTGATGTCTATCACACTCAACGCTGCCAAAATAATGGGCATTGATAAATCAACAGGATCCTTGGAACAAGGAAAAGATGCTACACTGTTTATCTCTTCCGGTGATGCGCTCGACATGCGTACAAACAAGGTAGAATACGCTTTCATCCAGGGTAGAAAACTGGAGCTCAACAATGAACAGAAAGCGCTCTACGAAAAATATAAGAAGAAGTACGGACAGAAATAAAAGAAGATCTACTTAGCTCCCGTGTGAAATTCTTTCAGGTAAAAAGGTTCGAAGTAGGCTACATCTTCAAATGCTTTCTTTTCAAATTGCTGTTCTGCGAACGAGAGCATATATTTTGCAGAAGGAACTATATCATCCACAAACACGGCATTTGGGTGTTTGATCACTTCACTGCATTTCATCGCACCATCTCCAAAGAAATACGTTTTCCCCTTTCCCAAATAAGAAGAAAAGGAATCTGCATCGATTATCTTGGCTGAAACTGGCTCCAACATTTCTCCTCTATCACTGTAAACTGCGCAATACACTTCCATCCTCCGGGCATCTATCATGGGGCAGTAAAACGCTTTTACTTTGATTTGCGATTCCAAAAATGACCTGGCCATCGCATCCAGAGTACTTACCGCAATCAAGGGTTTACCCAATGCAAAGCACAAACCCTTTGCTGTTGAAACACCGATACGCAATCCGGTATAGGACCCCGGACCTTTACTTACTGCTACTCCATCCAGCTCCTCTAACTTCCTATTTGCCTTTGCAAGCACCTCCTCAATAAACAACGTGAGATTTTCGGCATGGGTGTATTCCTTGCCCTGTTCCTTCCAGGTCAGGATGGAGCCGTTTTCAGAAAGGGCTACCGAGCACATTTTGCCAGAAGTTTCAAGCAAGAGAAGTAAGGACATTGGATTGAATTGATACCGAAATATTTACTGAGCGAAGATCGGCTGCCTCTTTTATCAAGGATAAAGCAAGGAAAGAAAACCTAGTTTGCCTTCGCCTTGTTTTTGAACAACTGATCTTTGTCTACCTTTTCAATAGAAGAACCATCTTTAAGCAATTTGGCCACAGCAGTGTATGGTGCTGAAATCACTTCATCCCCGGGCTTCAGCCCGCTTATAATTTGAATATAATTATTGTCTTGTATGCCAGTCTTCACCTTCCGGAGTCTGGCTTTTCCCTTATCGAATATAAATACACACTCTTCTGGTTTCAGTTCATCCTGGGATTTGTGACCAGCTTTTTCTTTAGTATCGGTGACCACCATAGCATCTTCATCATCACCAGAATTTTTCTTTCCATCTTTCTTCCCTTTCTCCAGCAGAGAACTGTCACTCCGGGTGGTCACGGCCTGAATAGCAACAGCCATTACATTTTTTTCTGACTTGGTACGGATGTCGACCGTTGCAGACATACCCGTACGGAAAGGGGACAAATGGGAATTGGCAGGGTCCACGAGGTCCTGATAGGAGGAAGAAAGAATTCTGATTTTCACTGTAAAATTGGTTACCTGGTCGGTAGATACTCCGGTAGTGTTTGCAGAGTTCGACACTTCCGTAACAATCCCCTTAAATTTCCGGTGATTGTATGCATCTACTTCAATATCTGCTGTATCCGAATTATGGATACGGACGATATCATTTTCATTCACATCCACATTTACTTCCATAGCGTTAAGATCAGCGATCGTCATCATTTCAGTACCCGCCATCTGAGATGTCCCTACCACCCGTTCTCCTTTTTCAACATTCAACTTGGTAATGGTTCCGGAAACCGGGGAATAGATATTTGTCTTAGCCAGGTTATCGCTTGCTTCCTTCAGAGAAGCCTCGCTGCTTTGTATGGTAAATTCAGCGGCCCGGACATTTTCTACAGAAGCTTCCACATCAGCCTTTGCACTTTCATAGGATGCCCTGGCAGCATCCATATCCGACTGGGAGATAGCCTGCTGATCGAATAATTTTTTATTCCGGTTAAAGGAAGCTTCCTGATTCACCTCATTGGCCTTGCTCTGCACCAAGTGAGCCTTTGAATTTTCAAGATTGGCTTTGGACATGTTTAGCGATGCAGCCATCCGTTCAACCGTACTCTGATAAATCACCGGATTAATTTTTACCAGCAGATCACCTTTCTGCACTTTCATCCCTGCCTTAGCAGCCAGTTCAACAATTTCACCCGAAACATCAGAACTGATTTTGACTCCTACTTCAGGCTGTACTTTCCCGTTTGCTGAAACTGTTTCTGTAATATTTCGGAGTACCGACTTCTCTGTGGATACTTCCATGGCTGCCCCAGAATTCGACTTGAAAACCAGGAGCAGGATAGTCATGATTCCGGCCAGGATGCCGATGATGATCAGTAATTTCTTTGTGCTCATATTTCCTTAGAGTGTGAGTGGCTTGCCCTGATAAAAATCCAGAACCTTTATTTTAAAAATATAATCGTATTTGGCCTGGAGCAAATCAGATTCTGCTTTGACGAGCTTGTTTTTTGCATCGTCATAATCCAGAGAGTTCACCATCCCAACATTAAACTTCTGATCAATATATTTGAAGGCTTCCTGTGAGGACTCCACTGCTTTTTTTGTTGCCTGATATTTAATCAATGCCGCATTGGCATCGGCATAAGCCTGTTGAATTGTTTTACGGAGTTGAAGTTCCTGCATCTTAAGGTTCAGATCGGCAGTCTTATACTGGATGATGGCCTTTTGAATATTGGCATGGGTCTGATAACCATTAAAAATTGGAACAGTCAGACTAAATCCAATACTTCTGTTGAAATTGCTTGTGAGTTGATCCGTAAACGGCACTACTTCTGTCTGAATGTTATAAACGGGAGTATAAACCAGCACCCCAGTCGCAGTCACATCCCCGTTGGGTTGTGCACCAGTGATTACCGGTGTGCCCAACAATTGTTTGTCTGCTCCGGAATAACCGGTTGCCAGAGAACCTATTATAGAAAGTCTTGGATAAGCACCACCTCTTGCAATCTTTAACTGCATATCAGAGCTTTTGAGCTTATATTCAGCGCTTTTTACGGCAGGCTGTGTAGCAACCGCCATGCTGTAGATATGGGCTGGCCCTGCACTAAGCAATGTTTCTGAGGGCATACTCAGTGCAGGTTTAACAATCGAAAATCCTCCCACACTATCCATATCCAGTAGCTGAATAAGGTTCAGATAGGATAAGTCGACCTGATTCTGTGCATTGGCCTGACTCAACTCATCACCGGCAAGCTGGGCCTGAAGCTGAAGCAAATTCCCTTTAGCTAAGGCACCAGCATCAACCAGTTTCCTGGTGCGCTCAACCTGTATCTGTGAAATCCCAACCTGATTGACGGCTACTGTGAGCAGCTCGTCGCTAAAGAGAACTTGCAGATAAGCACTTGCAATATTCAAGGAAATATCATTTTTCATCTTGTCCACATCCTCCTTGCTTGACAGAAGATCAAATTGCCCCTGTTTGATGGTATTTACCTTCTGCAAACCATTGAACAAGACAAGGCCTGAACTGACTGAAAAATTCTCAGAGAGCACCTCGCTGTTTGCAAATGTATTCGTGTAGGGATCGATAGTACGTCCGAAGTTATAGTTGTGATAAGCAGAAGCATTTACCGAAGGAAGTAGATTGGCCTTGTCCTGGGCCAAGGTTACTCTGTTAGTTTCCTGCCCGAGCTCTGTCTGACGAATCTGGAGATTATTCTTCAGCGCATAATCAATACATTGCTGCAATGTCCAGGGACTACCTGAATTCTGGGCTTGGTTGGTCCCGATAAACAGAACCGATAACAAAAAGCTATGTAGAATAAGGGGTAATTTCATAATAAGCTTAACACTAAAGCGTGTCAAATGTAAGGATTCCTGTGATTCCTTCCCTTGTATTGTAGGGAAAATGAATACCTTTGAAACCGTTCAAACAAACCAGCTATGAAACACTTTTTTCTAAGACCTACCCTCATTGCTCTGCTTGCCTGTTCAGCATTATCTGCTCAGACAGGGGCACTCATCAAGTATAAACTCAGCTCGAGTATGGGCACTACCGGCTCGATCGTAATCTATTATTCCGATGGGAATACCCGTACAGAAACAGCTATGGTAATCCCTCAGATGCCTAACGGAGGCTTTAACCGGGTAGGAATCATTCAGAAGAGCAAACCAACTACGGTTATCACTCTGGATGATAAAGCAAAAACATACTCCGAAAGAGATTTTAAAGAAAAGGCGGAAGCCACCGATACCGGTGTTACCGTTAAGATTCTTGGAAATGAAAAAATAGGAACCTATAATTGTGTACACTCCCAGGTTACGCAAAATGGGCATATATCTGAATATTGGACTACCAAAGACATTCCAGAATACGAAAAATATGCAGCTGCACACAAGGGCTCTCGTTATATGGGCCGTGGCAACACTTCAGAGGCTATGAAAAAAGCCGGAGCGGAAGGGTTCCTTGTTAAAACCTTTTCCAAAGATGCCCGGAGCGGAGAAACCAGCCTTGAACTTGAATCCTTTCTGAAACAGGATGTGCCTGCCGATAAGTTCGTTGTCCCTGCAGACTACACCAAGACGGAACCTAAAACTTCGCCATATCCGGGAAGCAAATAAGTATGAATATACTGATTATCGGTTCCGGAGGAAGAGAGCATGCGTTTGCCTGGAAGCTGGCTCAAAGCCCTAAGACAGGAAAGTTATTTATTGCCCCGGGAAATGCCGGCACCTCTGTCTGGGGAACGAATGTTAATCTCTCCCCGCTTGACTTTTCCGGTATCGGGTCTTTCTGTAAAAGCAATCAAATTACAATGATGGTGGTGGGCCCAGAAGCACCACTGGTGGAAGGCATTCACGATTATTTTCTGGCTGATCCTGTTCTGAAAAATATCCCGGTCATAGGCCCCCAAAAAGCAGGAGCACTTCTAGAAGGGAGTAAGGATTTCTCCAAACAGTTTATGCAGCGTCATCATATTCCTACTGCTGCGTATGCTACTTTTTTCCCGGAAAACATCAGCGAAGGACACCGTTTTCTAGACACTCTCAAATCCCCCTATGTTCTTAAAGCCGATGGGCTCGCAGCTGGGAAAGGCGTTCTTATTTTATCAGATCTGAAAGAAGCAAAAGCAGAATTGACGGCCATGCTCAGGGATGCTAAATTCGGAGCTGCCGGATGTAAAGTGGTTATCGAAGAGTTTCTCCCAGGAATCGAACTATCCGTATTCGTCCTCAGCGATGGGGTATCGTATAAAATACTCCCTTCTGCGAAAGACTATAAGCGTATCGGCGAAGGAGATACAGGATTAAACACAGGTGGTATGGGCGCAGTCTCTCCTGTTCACTTTGCAGATGCCGCTTTTCTTAAAAAGGTAGAAGACCAGGTGATCAAACCTACCATTGCAGGATTGAAGAAGGACCAAATACCTTACAAAGGATTTATCTTCATCGGCCTTATGAACTGCAACGGCGACCCTTATGTGATTGAATACAACTGCCGGATGGGAGATCCGGAGACAGAAGCGGTATTGCCCCGTATCAAATCCGACCTGCTCGATTTATTTGAAGGTGTTGCTACGGGCACTCTTGATTCGCGTTCCTATGAGATCGATCCGAGAACTTCCGTCGTCGTGATGCTCACTGCCGGTGGATATCCTGGTGACTATGAAAAAGGAGATCCTATCACAGGGCTTGAAAATGTTTCAGGAAGCGTTGCATTTCATGCCGGAACTGTTGAAAGAGACGGGCAAGTGATCACTAATGGTGGCAGGGTCCTTGCTATCGCAAGCCTGGGATCATCGATGGAGGAAGCACGAAAACTTTCATTCCGAAATGCGGAAATTATTCAGTACACGGGAAAGTATTACCGGAGAGATATAGGAAGAGATCTGGAATAGTCCAGAGCAACAGTTTTATTAGAAGTTGCAGAAATCTTATTTGTAGGTACCGTTCTTTTCAGCTTCCTTGTTGTATTTGTTTTGTACATATATCCACACTGCAACACCAACAAAAAGAGTAAAGATGAAAATTTTGTTCGGGCTGATGTGTGAATACAACCATCTCCAAAGATCAAACATTTTTTCAAAAAGCCGGCCGAGAAAATAACATGCGCGTGTGAACATAGGTTTCTGATTTTGAGAAACAAAAGTAAAAATAATTTCAGAATCAGGAAATGATTCTTGGTTTTTTCAATCATGCTAATAACAAGCTTCAAGACCTATAGCCCTTCTGCAATCGTCAAAGTGCCTCTATTTGCGCTTTTTTTATGGGCTTTCAGCCCTATTTACCATACTGCATCCGGACTTTTACCTGTTGTTGGTCAAATGCCCATATACCAGGCCCTATCCGAGGTAACTAACCGCTTTTATTACGTTTCCATGTTCCTGAGCCTGTGTCTGAGTGTGTTATCAGCATTCTGGATCAACTACATTGTTAATCAGCATAACTTACTCCCTCGCAAAACCTACCTTCCTGCTCTTTTTTATCTGTTATATACAGGCTTTTGTGGGACTTTACTGACCCTTCATCCGGTGCTGCTTGCCAATTTACTCCTTATTGCAGCCAGTCACGAACTCTTCAACACTTACAGAAAAGACTCTGCATTGAGTGAAACCTTCAATGCGGGTATGCTGATCGGTATTGCTTCTCTTCTTTATCTTCCTGCCTTGTTCTTATTCCTGTTTATATGGGTGACACTTATCTTATTCAGACCCTTTATCTGGCAGGAGTATGTTGTGGCTCTGCTTGGACTTTGCCTTCCCTGGATTTATGCATTTGCCTATTTTTTTATGCACGGCACTCTTAGTTCACTGACCTTTCACCTCCTCAAAGGACCTTTCCGGGAGAAGGAAATTCTGTTCCCGGTTTCCAGACCCTATATCTGGCTTTATATCATACTGGGAAGTGTTGTGCTCGGCGCCCTGGTCCGGATTGTGAACAGTAGTCAGGTGATGCCCCTGAAAACCAAAAAAACCTTTTCGCTTCTGTTCTGGTGCTTTCTGCTTTCTGGAATTTCCATCTACCCAAATTCAATCATTGGTCCACCGGCCTTGCTCCTCACAGCCATTCCTCTCTCCGTTTTTGTCTCCAATTTCTTCCTTCAGATCCGCAGGGCATGGGTTGCGGAAGTGCTTTTTTCCCTGATGCTCCTTGCCATCCTCGGCGTACACCTGAGCGTACTTCTGAAGAAGTGAATTTTCCTTATCTTTGATACACTTACCAAAACATATGAATATGAAATTTGGCGTTGTTGTTTTTCCTGGTTCCAACTGTGATCAGGATATGATTTATGTGCTGAGAAATATACTGAAACAGGAAGTGGTTGAATTATGGCATAAGGACCACAACCTTCATAATGCCGACTTCATTGTGCTGCCAGGTGGATTTTCCTACGGCGATTATCTCCGCTCGGGAGCCATTGCACGTTTTTCCCCAATTATGAGTGAAGTCATGGAATTTGCAGACAAGGGAGGTTATCTTTTCGGGGTCTGTAACGGGTTTCAGATTCTCTGTGAAGCAGGCCTGGTTCCAGGTGCATTGTTACGGAACACCCAACTTAAATTCAGCTGCAAGAATGTTTTCATCAAAGCAGAAAACAAAGATACGCTCCTCACCTCGGCAGTTCCCAAAAACAAGGCCCTCCGTATCCCAATAGCCCATGGTGAAGGAAACTACTATGCCGATGCGGCGGTCCTCCGAAAAATGAATGAGAACGGACAAATCCTGTTCCGCTATTGTGAGGAAAATGGGCAGGTCACACCGGAATCAAATCCAAATGGATCCATTGAAAATATTGCCGGAGTATGTAATGCCGGAAAAAACGTGTTCGGGATGATGCCTCACCCCGAACGCGCTTCTGATTCGGTCTTGCATAACTCAGACGGGCTTCTGATATTCAACTCCCTGCTCAGCCTGGTTACCAGTTAGATTTTTTATTCTGTTATCACGATCTTCTGATGAAGGAGCTTGTTTTCTCCTGACTGGATCCTGAGTATATAACTTCCTGAACTCAGGTTCGCTTTGTTGAACCAGAAAGTATTCTCTCCCTGGTGACAGAAGCCTGCATAAAGATCTTTTACAACACGTCCTTCCATATCGTAAATGCTGACATCGATGCTTCCGTCCTGATCGGAAATGAAGTCAACCGCAAAAATATCTTTTACAGGGTTCGGAAAGGTCTTTAGCACCGATTGCTTCGAAACAGGCTCAAGGATGTTTGTTGCGAAACCTGCATCATGAATCTGCGCCACATAAGCTTCCCAGGTATTGGAGGAGTTTCCGTAAGAACCCGACATCCAGCAGCAGGCCTGGGGACTGTTATGCCGGCGACACATTCCTGAATAATCGCCCCACCTTTCGGGTGACCCTCCGCTCACATAACTCTGCCCGGCTTTGACGGTGATCGCTGTGCCGAAGTTCATTCCGTCATCACAACTCACCACCCGCATTTCGGGATACATACTGGAACTGCAGGCAGCGTAACCAATCATTACCGATTTATCATTGGTTACTCCGTCGGCAGTATAGGAAGCAACTGCGGGATAACCGAAATCAGTTCCTGAAACAGAGAATAGTTTAGAGGAATTTGTTTGGGCATTTACATCGAGACGGTTGTAGTTGACGGCTGTATTTCCGCTGGCATCCTGGCAATTGAATGTAAAATGGATAAGGCCGTTCAGGTAAAATCCGGAAAGGGCACGTGCATCCGTGATCTTTAACTGGGTACTGGTTCCCTTCTGAGGTGTATTTCCTGCTGCTGTATATGCAGTAGTTGTAACACTATAATGATTCATGCTCGGGTTGTTTGCCTCATCATTGGTGGTCTGATATAGATCTATGGCTGATCCGGAAGAAGAGTTGGTAGCAACCATCCAGCAACCAGGGCCATAACTGTTCCCCTGACCTTCTCCAACCGGCATTACTGTAAATGGCGAGCCTGTTATTCCTGACCAAAGCTTGGTGGCTAAGGTACCTCCTGAATATCCCGCACTCTTCTGAATCTGCCATACTATGGCCTGATCGAACGAGCCCGAACTTCCAAAAAGATTGCTGCTGATATAAAGGTCTTTATCGGTCACTGCAATTTTAGGATAGTCTGCATCATCACCTGTGCCTAGAGGATCTCCACTCAGTTTGAAATAGTACCATCCTCCAGTAGCCGGATTATTGGTTTTAGAAAAAAACACCATCATATGGTTCGGACCTCCTGAACTTGTTACCTCCTGACAATAAAAGATAAAACGGTCTGCCCCTGCATCATATAAAATATTCGGATCACAGGCATTGGGAATAGTGGGGTCATTAATAAGCGTGTTCAGTGTATTGTAATATAAGTTATTACCCGTGCTGTCATCCACCTCGAAGGTATCATTCGCAACACTGATGATAATTCCCTTATTAGAAATGGCCACATGATTATCCAGCGGGCTCCATCCATTGCTCTTGTTGGCAACGTAGTTCACACCCACATTGGGTGTAACGGCAAGCGACCCGATATTTCCGCTTCCCGAAGGACCCCGTTCCTGTTTCATCTTTTTCGCAAACGCTTCGGCCCTGATCTTCGCCAGTTGATCCTGATTAATCTCTTTCGGATCGGATTCTTTCATTTCATGAACCAGACCCGGAATCCAATTCAGATCAGCTGTCGGAGTATTGATGAGGCCTTTGCAGGGTATCAGGATCTCGGAAGAAAGCAAGGCGTCCCCCGCTTTATGAAACTGAATGTTTTTATAAATTTGTTCTTCCTGGCTTTGTGCAGGAGAATTGAAACCTATGCCCAACATAGGGATTAGCAGGAGTATATCTTGTGCTTTCATCTTGTAGCTTGTTTTCGTTTTTTGGCTTTATAAATAAAAATAATAAGGCTTGCATTTCGCTCTAGCTAAGTTATGGAGGTGTTAATTCTAAACAGAACCATCGTTCAACACAGGCTTGGGAATCTAAACAGGGAAAGATTACCTATTAAAACATTCAATCAATTATATTTCAAATAGTTAAGAATTAAATAATGGGAAAAAACTAAAGATCGTTTGAAAATTCGAAGAACGAATGCAGACCGACCTTATGGAGTCTTTTTCAGGAAATAAACTTTTAGAGGCAGGGATGGCAGATGGCATCCGGAAGCCGTTGTTTCTTCCACACTTATATTTCCTTCCTGAGTCCCCCAGTCAAGAACCAGGTGGGAGGTTCCCTGCCCGCTCACCGCTTTGCAATCGCTGGGATAGGTCCAGTTGTAAGCAGAGTGCTCATGAAGGGGTACGGAGAATTCCAGATTTTCTTCTCTGCTAGCCACCAATGACTTGCCTTCTATATGTTGTGCATTGGTCAAACCAAAATCGACTGCGGTCCACCAGGTTGAAAAATAATTCTTGTCTTTCGAATAGATACCTCTCTTCCCACCTTCATTGATGCAATGCCCTGGGTTAATCAGGTACGCATGGCTTAAATGGTTGACCTTATAAAACACCACCTGTTCCTGATGTTGCTCATTCCGAAAGCTCTGCCGCTCTATGTCCCGTGCTCCCGCAAAATGCATAATGGTTTCTGAAGGGTCGAGGGCTACCCGATGTAACCTGGTCCACTGTTTCACCAGCTCTGCTCCATTCCTTCTGTTTACGATGGGATCATTCTTTCCCTGATAAATAATCATTCTGGGATAAGAGCCTTGAAACCCTGGATTTTGTTTGGTTACCTTGAGTGCCCATTTGTTGGGAGATTTATGGATCCATCCCGGCATCAGGAGGCAGGCCGTAAATGGATCCAGAGCCGCTTTATAAGGAACTCCGGCAAAGATTGCTCCCGCATTGAATGCTTCAGGATGGGTAGCCATCATCGCCACACTCATGCAGGCTCCTGCTGAAAGGCCTGTAATAAATACCCGGCTGGAATCAATTTTAATATGAGCCTTGACATACCCGATCATCTCCATGATCGACTCATCTTCTCCTTTGCCTGCTGTAATATCTTTCCTCCTGTACCAGCAGAAACACATTTCCGGATTGTTAATCATTTTTTGCTGAGGATAGAGGACCATGAACCCATATTCATCTGCCAGTTTGTTCCATCCTGTTTGTGCGGCAATGACTCCTGCACTCTGTGTGCATCCATGCAACACTACAACCAGTGGCATCTTCTTTCCGTCCGGGGTAGATGATTGAGGGGGTTGATAAAAAAACATCCGTAAGTTTCCGGGGTTCTCTCCAAAATTTTCCACTTTCTGTAAAGTTTGTGCGTTCATATTCCATCCGAAACAGCAACACAAAAACAGCAGCAGAGAAAAATTGCTGACATTGAACAGATGGAATGAGGATCGGTTCATCTTTTAAATTTTTGCAAAATTTCAGAGAGTGTGAATGATCCGTTCTCTTTCTTACTCAGATACTGAAATAAGTGCGGATAAATTCTTCAATGGTATGACTGGAGCAGCCTTTCTCCTCCAGATATTCTCTTACCACATTTACATTAAACATCGGTCCCTGTGCAGACTTATAGTTTTTAATCAGGTCAATCCAGCTTTCATCAAAAGCCTTTCTTGCTTCCGGAATAGATCCTTTAATCTGGATGCTCTCGGTGAGGATTTTATGAATTTCTTCACGGTCTCTCCGGTCTTTGAATGATTCGGCCATGGGTGATGGTAATTGATCGGGTAAAGATAATCAAGTTTCAAATTCTTTGCAGCTATTAACAATTTGATTGTTGCATGGAGGCTAGCGGAAGGGGTAAAAACAAAGCCCCGAACTATCTGTCCGAGGCTTTTCACTATATATGCAATTTCATTAAGATCCGCAAGCCTCGCAAGCATCAGGGTTATCGAGAGAGCAAGAAACTTCGCTGCTGATAACCGCATTGCGTTCTACAATGAGTTCATCTTCATTACCGAGTATTTCTTTCGGTGCTGCTTCCTGTGCTTCCACTGTAAATTTGATAGCATCTGCTGCTGCCTTGGTTCGGAGATAGTACATACCTGTCTTGAGTCCCTTCTTCCAGGAATAGAAATGCATGGAGGTAAGCTTTGCAAAGTTTGGTTCCTGCACAAAAAGGTTCAGGCTCTGGCTCTGACAGATATAGGCTCCACGGTCGGCTGCCATATCGATAATGGTTTTCATCTTGATTTCCCAAACGGTTTTGTAAATCTCTTTTACGTTCGCCGGGATTTCATCGATATCCTGCACAGATCCATTTGCTGCGATGATCTTATTTTTCAGTTTGTCATTCCAGATACCCAGCTTCACGAGGTCTTTCAGGAGGTGTTTGTTCACCACCACAAATTCTCCGCTTAATACGCGACGTGCATAGATATTGCTGGTATAGGGTTCGAAACATTCGTTGTTTCCGAGGATCTGTGAAGTAGAAGCTGTTGGCATCGGTGCAAGCAGCAGGGAGTTACGTACTCCATGGGTCTTCACTTCTTCTTTCAGCACATTCCATTCCCAACGATCGCTTGGCGTTACACCCCACATATCGAACTGGAATATGCCTTTGGATACCGGTGACCCTGGGAAGGTCTCGTAAGCACCTTCAATCTTGGCGATATCTTTGGAGGCGGTCATAGATGCATAGTAGATCGTCTCATGGATTTCTTTGTTAAGCTCCTGGGCTTCCGGAGAATCAAAGGCATAACGCATGAGGATGAATGCATCTGCAAGGCCCTGTACGCCGATACCGATCGGGCGGTGACGCATATTGCTGCGACGGGCTTCTGGCACGGGATAATAGTTACGGTCGATGATCTTGTTCAGATTCTTAGTCACCACATACGTAATCTCGAACAATCTCTGATGATCGAATTTTCCATCGATAACAAATCTTGGAAGAGCAATGGAAGCCAGGTTACAAACCGCTACTTCATTGGCATCGGTGTATTCCATGATCTCTGTACAGAGGTTGGAAGATTTGATAGTGCCTAAGTTTTGCTGATTACTCTTACCGTTACAGGCATCTTTGAAGAGCATGTATGGGTTTCCGGTTTCAACCTGAGACTCGAGGATCTTATTCCAGAGGTCACGGGCTTCAATAGTCTTGCGGGCTTTTCCAGCCTGCTCGTAGCTGGTATAAAGTTCTTCGAATTTCTCTCCCCAGCAGTCAGACAGTCCGGGAGCTTCATTGGGGCAGAAGAGTGACCATTTGCCGTTTTCCTCCACACGTTTCATGAACAGATCAGAGATCCAGAGTGCTGTAAAGAGGTCGCGGGTACGCATTTCTTCTTTACCGTTGTTTTTACGCAGATCCAGGAATTCGAATACATCGGCATGCCATGGTTCGAGATAGATTGCGAAAGAACCTTTACGTTTTCCTCCACCCTGGTCTACATAACGTGCGGTATCATTATAGACACGCAGCATCGGAATGATCCCGTTGGAAGTTCCGTTGGTGCCTTTAATATAAGAACCCGTTGCGCGGATATTGTGTATGCTCAAACCAATGCCTCCTGCGCTTTGAGAAATCTTGGCGCAATTCTTCAGGGTATCATAGATTCCGTCAATGCTGTCGTCTTTCATGGTAAGCAGAAAGCAGGATGACATTTGTGGTTTAGGAGTGCCGGCGTTGAACAGTGTAGGTGTAGCGTGTGTGAACCAGCGCTCACTCATAAGGTTATAGGTTTCGATTGCGGCAGCGATATCGTCTTTGTGGATTCCAACTGCTACACGCATGATCATATGCTGTGGGCGTTCTGCTACCTTACCATGTAATTTAAGCAGGTACGAGCGCTCCAGTGTTTTGAAACCGAAGTAATCGTAACCGAAGTCGCGGTCATAGATGATTGTCGAATCCAGCTCCTGAGCATTGTTGGTGACGATCTCGTACACATCATCCGCAATGAGTGCAGCTTTTGCACCGGTCTTCGGGTCCATATAATTGTAGAGGTCGGCAATGGTCTGTGAAAACGACTTCTTTGTGTTTTTATGCAGGTTGGATACGGCGATACGGGATGCAAGCAATGCATAATCCGGGTGTTTCGCAGTGAGTGAGGCTGCAGTTTCAGCAGCCAGGTTATCGAGCTCGGAGGTTGATACCCCTTCATAGATCCCATCGATTACTTTCATGGCTACTGCAACCGGGTTTACATGAACAGGGTCGAGGCCATAGCTGAGTTTCTGGATACGCGCGGTGATCTTATCAAATTTCACAGATTCGCGGTTACCGTCTCTTTTGATTACGTACATAAACGGGGAATTTTGAGGTTCGTTGATTTTTTTAATTGCCTTAGTTTTAAAATATTGTAAACACCTGGTCCGAAAGCTTCATACTGGAGGCTAAACATCCTGTGCGTTTGCAGAATTAAGCCAACGCAAGGCAATCGGGCACTCTTAAATTATTTCTTAAAAATCTTCTTCGAGACTAAACTTTTGCGCTTCATTCGTATTCCCTACTCCTGATTTTTTGTACTCAGCAACGCGCTTTTCAAAGAAGTTTGTTTTCCCTTGTAAGGAAATCATTTCCATAAAATCAAATGGATTTGTTGCATTGTATGCTTTTGGACAGCCGAGTGCTACGAGCAGGCGGTCGGCCACAAATTCAATATATTGGCACATACTGTCTGAATTCATGCCAATAAGACGTACAGGCAGGGCGCTGCAGACGAATTCCTTTTCTATAACCACCGCATTGGTGATGATATCGGTTACCTGCGACTGGGGTAACTTATTTGTCAGTTGGGAGTAAAGGAGGCATGCGAAGTCGCAGTGCAGACCTTCATCACGGGAGATCAATTCATTAGAGAAACTAAGCCCTGGCATCAATCCTCTTTTCTTAAGCCAAAAGATGGAGCAGAAGCTGCCAGAGAAGAAAATACCTTCCACAGCTGCAAAAGCCACCAGCCTTTCAGCAAAGGATCCGTTATTGATCCAGCGCATGGCCCATTGTGCTTTTTCATTGACACAGGGAACAGTATCGATAGCATGAAAGAGGTCATGCTTCTCTTTAGGATCCCGGATATAAGTGTCTATGAGTAAGGAATAGGTTTCGGAGTGGATATTCTCGATCATAATCTGAAAGCCATAAAAGCAACGGGCTTCCGGATACTGAACTTCACGCATAAAGTGTACAGCCAGGTTTTCATTGACGATGCCATCACTGGCAGCGAAGAACGCAAGTACATGCTTAATAAAGTGTTTTTCATCCTTATTGAGCTTATTTTCCCAATCTGCATTGTCGGCACTCAGATCAATTTCTTCTGCAGTCCAGAAACTGGCCTCCGCCTTTTTATACATTTCCCACATTTCTTTATGTCCAATCGGGAAAAGAACAAAACGATCTTTATTTTCTTGTAAAATGGGTTCAATACCTGTCATAATTAAATACCTCCTGCGTTAAAATTCGTATCCGAAAAACCGTTACTTCTGTAACTTTTCAAAAACCAAAAACCATTTGTCGTTAAACCCTGATAAATCAACCCTTTACCTTGTATGCGTGAATTGAAGCGGAATTGGCGATTAACGGTTTACAAATTTTGTTTAAAAACCGGGACGAGTCAAGTCTATTGAATTAACAATTCCCCTAAGTTTTTAACATGATTATTTTCGTCGAAATGTTAATTAAATTCTGAATAGCCAATAAATAAACAGTTTGACGGGTAAATGACTTGTGTGTAATTTTTTCTTTAAATAAATTATGGAATTCCGTTTTGTTGTGGAATAATTATGTAGCTTACCGCGAAGCCTTCTTCACTTTTTCATGCCCTTCAGCAGCACGTTCGAGGTCTCTAAACCACTGTTTACCGTACTTTCTTTCCAGAGGTCCTTTGAGAAATCTATAAACAGGGACATCCAGTTTCTCACCACACTTGCATGCTGGCTTACAGAGGTCCCACCGGTCGTAGTTCAGGATATCACCGGCTTTTGTTTCCTTAACCCTTATGGGATAAAGGTGACAGGAGATCGGTTTCTTAAATTTGATTTTTCCGTCGAGCCAGGCCTTCTCAATGGAACATTTGGCTGTACCGTCTTTTTCAAAGAAGGTATAGGCACAATGCTTCCCGTCCATCAAAGGGGTCGTATCATCGCCATCACCGTCGACTACCCAGGTACCCTGCTTCTCAATGGCTTTGACTCCACTGGCAGGTACATAGGGTTTAACAATGGGCCAGATTTTTTCCAGAATCTCGAGCTCCTCTTTGGCCAGAGGTGCGCCTGAATCTCCTGCTACACAGCAGGCTCCTTTACAGGCTTGGAGGTCACAAACAAATTTTTTCTCCAGAATATCTTCGGATATAAGGGTCTTGCCTACTGCGATCATGGGGGCTTTTTTTAAGGATCGTAAAGTTACCCTATTAAACTATCCGATTCCTGTTTTTGAATGACTGTGGAAAATTAAAATCTATCTTTGGCGGCAAATTCCATTTTATGAGAAAAGGGATCTTCAGTGTTATCATCATGACATGTTCTGTTGGAGTAAAAGCCCAGCGAAGCGACAGCCTGAACTTGCTTAAGTCTTCCGAAAAATGGACTTACCACTTCCAGTATACGAATGTTATGCAGGGACATGATGGTTTTCAAGCCCCATATTCCGGCAAAAACAGCCTGAATCCGAATGCAGAGCAAGCTTTTTCCCTCACCTCAACCCTTTATCTCGGACGTAAGCTCTGGAAAGGAGCCAGTATCTACTTTAACCCGGAAGTGGCCGGAGGAAAAGGTGTAAGCAGCACCCTTGGTGTGGCCGGTTTCCCGAACGGAGAAACATTCCGGATTGGCGATCCCTCTCCTACCTTATACCTTGCCAGGCTCTTTATTCGTCAGCATATCTCCCTGAACAAAATACACGGAAACGATACTTTGGATGCCTGTTCAAACCAGCTGGGTGGGGAATGTATACCCTCTCGCCGTCTGACCATAACAGCAGGTAAAATTTCACTCGCAGACATATTCGATAATAACAGTGTAAGCCATGATCCCAGAAAGCAGTTTATGAACTGGGGCCTCATGAACAACGGAGCCTGGGATTACCCGGCCAATACCCGAGGCTATACCGAAGGCGTTGTGCTGGAACTGGTAACCCCTTCCTATGCCATACGTTATGCAGAAACCCTGATGTCAGTAGAGGCAAATGGAGAAACCATGAATACGGATATTGCACATTCGAGGGGAGAAACGCTGGAGCTGGAGAAAGACTGGAAGCTTAAAGATAAGAAAGGGGCTTTCCGCCTTCTCCTCTTCCACAATATAGATCATGCAGGTGTTTATCAGGATGCCATCACAGCCAAACTGAACGGAACAGATACCTCCATGAATGTAAATAGCCTGAATACCTATAAAGGACTAAAATACGGGTTCGGGATCAATGGGGAACAACAGTTAAGTGAGAATGCCACCGCCTTTCTTCGTTTCAGCTGGAACGACGGAAAAACCGCCTCCTGGGAATTTGCTGAAATTGATCAGAGTTTCAGTGCAGGCCTCAGCATTAAGGGAAAGAAATGGAAACGCCCTAATGATGTTTTCGGAGCAGCCTTTCTTGTCAACGACCTTTCTAAGGATCATTGGGATTTCCTTAACTATGGAGGGTACGGATTCATGATTGGAGATGGACAGCTCCCTCATTATGGTTCTGAAGAGACCCTGGAAACCTTTTATAGCTGTCAGATCACCAAATCACTCTGGTTCAGCGCCGATTATCAGTATATTCAGAACCCTGCCTACAATCGTGATCGCGGCCCTGTAAATTTCTGGGGACTTCGGGCGCATGTGGAGTTCTGATTCCTTCCCGCTTTTTTCTTATTTTTGCCGCCTATGGCTACTAATGAAGATCATTTCAAAAACGTTATCTCCCATTCCAAGGAATATGGGTTCATTTTCCAGTCGAGCGAAATTTATGACGGACTCAGCGCGGTATATGACTATGCGCAAAACGGAGTAGAATTAAAAAAGAACATCCGTGACTATTGGTGGAAATCGATGGTTCAGATGCATGAGAATATCGTGGGCCTTGATGCCGCCATCTTCATGCATCCTACTACGTGGAAAGCTTCCGGCCATGTGGATGCTTTCAATGATCCCTTGATCGACAATAAAGATTCCAAGAAAAGATACCGTGCCGATGTGCTCATTGAAGAACACATGGCAAAGATTGAAGCAAAGATTGATAAGGAAGTAGAGAAGGCAGTGAAACGTTTTGGTGAAACCTTTGATGAGAAAATGTTTCGTCAGACCAATCCCCGGGTACTCGAACATATCCATAAAATAGAAGAAATTGAAACCCGTTTCCGAAAGGCACTGGAAGAAAATAACCTTGGGGAAGTCAGGCAGATTATAGTGGATTGCGAAATTGTTTGTCCGGTTTCAGGCAGCCGTAACTGGACGGAGGTACGTCAGTTTAACCTGATGTTTTCAACGGCCATGGGATCTGTTTCGGAAGATTCATCGGTAATTTACCTCCGCCCTGAAACAGCTCAGGGGATTTTTGTGAACTTCCTGAATGTTCAGAAATCAGGCCGGATGAAAATACCTTTCGGGATTGCTCAAACCGGGAAAGCGTTCCGGAATGAAATCGTTGCCAGACAATTTATTTTCCGGATGCGGGAATTTGAACAAATGGAAATGCAATTCTTCGTTCGTCCCGGAACAGAAATGGAGTGGTATGCCTACTGGAAAGAGGCCCGTCTTAAATGGCATAAGGCATTGGGTACTCCCGATAAAAAATACCGTTTTCATGACCATATCAAGCTTGCTCATTATGCAAATGCAGCATGTGATATTGAATTTGAATTCCCTTTTGGTTTCAAAGAGCTGGAAGGCATTCACAGCAGAACAGATTTCGACCTGAAACAACATGAGCAGTTCTCCGGAAAAAAGCTTCAGTACTTCGATCCTGAACTAAACCAAAGTTATGTGCCTTATGTCGTGGAAACTTCCATTGGATTGGACCGCATGTTTCTGGCCTTACTTTCTTATGCCTATACCGAAGAAAAACTTCCGGGCACAATAAATGCAGCTACTGGGAAGGAAGAAGATAATTCCCGTGTTGTTCTTAACCTGCCTCCCTTTCTAGCCCCTATCAAGGTAGCGGTGTTTCCTTTAATGGCGAAAGACGGACTTCCTGAAAAGGCGAAAGAAATATTCGACCTCCTCCGCTTCGACCATATGTGTGTGATGGAAGAAAAAGATAATATAGGTAAACGTTACCGCCGGCAAGATGCTATTGGTACACCTTTCTGCATCACAGTGGATCCTCAGTCGCTGGAAGACAATACGGTAACCATTCGTTATCGCGATACGATGTTGCAGGAGCGTGTGGCTGTAGCTCAGCTCAAGGCAATTGTGGAGGAGAAGGTCAGTATGAGGAATGTTTTAGAAAAGCTCTGAAGAGGTGACAAGGCTTATTTATTATTAAATGCTGTCATCGTACGCTGAACGCCAATAGTTCCAAATGATTTTATCATTTCTATAGCCGTCTCGATCCTGGGTGGTAAGCTCTTCTGTTCATCTTCCGACCATTTACCCAGGACATAATCTACTTGTTTACCCTTAGAGAATTCACTTCCGATACCAAAGCGAAGCCGGGAGTATTCTGTATTATTTAATGTTTCCTGAATACTCTTGAGACCGTTATGGCCACCATCACTGCCCTTTGTTTTCAATCGCAAGGTACCGAATGGAAGAGCAAGATCATCGGTAAGGATCAATACATTGTCGAGTGATATCTTCTCAGCCTGCATCCAGTAATTGATGGCTTTGCCGCTGAGGTTCATATAGGTTGAAGGCTTGATGAGGATAAAGATCTTGCCTTTAAATTTGTATTCAGCCACTGCCGCAAGACGATCGGTATGGAAAGAAATGCCTTCCTTTCCAGCCAGCTCATCCAGGATTTTAAACCCAATGTTGTGTCTGGTCTCCGTGTATTCTTCCCCGATGTTTCCTAAACCTGCAATCAAAAATTTGCTCATGCCTCCAATGTAAAACCCTGAAGTAATTCCGCTTCGCGGTATACTTCAGGGTTGGATAAGGTATCTGGATGATTACTTCTTAGCGGCAGGAGCCTTTGCAGCTGGAGCTTTCGCGTCAGCAGCAGGGGCCTTCTTGTCGTCTGTCTTCGCACCAGCAGCTGCAGCAGCTCCAGCAGCAGGGGCTGCAGCAGTGGTAGCACCTGCAGCAGGTGTTTCTTCAACCACGTTACGGGTGATACGAACACCAACAACAGTGATATTTGGAGCCTGGAGGAAGGTCATTCCATCATATTTTAGGTCACCGATACGAACCGATTGTCCGATTTCAAGTGTGCTGACATCTACTTTTACAACTTCAGGCATCTTCTCTACTGGACCTTTCACACGAACGGTACGCAGCTTTTTCTGGAGCTTCCCTCCTGCTTTCACACCAGGTGCAGCACCGGTGGTCTGAACAGGAACATTCATTGTAACAGCTTTACCAGGCATGATCTGAAGAAAGTCAGCATGGATAATGCTGTCTTTTAATGGGTGGTATTGAATATCCTGAAGGATGGCATCGAATTCTTTTCCTTCAATGCTCAGTTTCACTGTGTGAATCTCAGGTGTGTAAACCAATGGTTTAAAATCTTTCTCAATAACGGAAAAAGTGACTTGTTCTTTTCCTCCATATAAAATGCAAGGAACTTTTGCTTCACGACGAATGTGCATCGCATCTTTTTTTCCATTCTTGGTTCTGAGCGAACCGGTAAGATTAATTGTTTTCATGTTGTTTGTTTTTCTGGAAGCCTCGCAATACCGTCCTGTATCACTGTCTCTTCCTGTTAGCGTTTGTTTGTTAGCGGACGTTATATAATAAAGTTAGAACTGATTGATTCATAATTAGTCACCTTGTGCAGCACATCAGCAAAGAGCTGAGCTACTGAAAGCACTTTTATTTTAGAACATTCCCTGGTCAGTGGAATAGTATCAGTCACGATTAACTCTTGAATATTTGAACGTTCAATATTTTCATAAGCTTTGCCTGAAAGTACAGGGTGGGTACACACCGCTCTCACACTTAGAGCACCTCTTTCCAACATCATGTCTGCAGCCTTGGTCAGCGTTCCACCGGTGTCAATAAGGTCATCCACCAGGATTATATTTTTTCCTTCCACATCACCGATCACTGTCATGCTGTCTACTACATTGGCCCGGGTGCGCTGTTTGTAACAGATCACAATATCACTCTTGAGATATTTCGAATAGGCATTGGCTCGTTTGGTACCGCCCATATCCGGAGCTGCAATGGTCAGGTTAGGAAGATTAAGTTTCTGTATATAAGGTAAAAAAATGGAAGAAGCATAGAGATGATCCACTGGCACATTGAAAAAGCCCTGGATCTGATCGGCATGTAAGTCCATGGTAACCAAACGAGTAACTCCAGCAGCGGTGAGCATATCCGCTACCAACTTAGCGCCAATCGCTACCCTTGGGCGGTCTTTACGGTCTTGTCTGGCCCAACCGAAATAGGGTAAAACCGCTACAATTTGCTTTGCAGAAGCCCGTTTAGCGGCATCCACAATAAGGAGGAGTTCAAAAAGATTATCTGTTGGAGGGAATGTAGACTGGACAATAAACAAGTCGGTTCCTCTGACCGTTTCCTCGATGGATGTTTGAAATTCTCCATCGCTGAAGCGGGTAAGTAGCACATTACCAAGTGGTTGCCCATATGCCCGGGCGATCTTTTCAGCCAGGTATTGGGTAGCACTTCCAGATAATATTTTAACTTTCGTTTCCACGTATGTATTTCAGGGACGCGAAGGTAGGAAAAAAAGCTTTGCGGGCAAAGGCTAAAGAGGGTTTGGATTCATTTTTTTGCAGGGTGAGGGAGAAATAGGTATTTTCGCGTTCCGATTTCAATGCTCCGCCTTCGTCACGCTAGGGCGTGACTTCGGCGGACAATGCCCAGATGGCGGAATCGGTAGACGCGCTGGTCTCAAACACCAGTATCTTCACGGATATGCCGGTTCGACCCCGGCTCTGGGTACAAAAAATCAGTGTGAGTGCGAGAGCGAGTGGGGAGCAGCTCACACTGATTTTTTTCTTCATTCTCATTCTGTTTCTCGCTCTTCAAGTTCGATACTCTCAACCATCCTGGTAATTCACTTATCTATTACATATGATCGGACTTTTTGCCCGACTATAGTAACAATCTGTACTCCGATTTCGGAAACTTCAACTCAAGTTTGTACTTTTTGCTCGAACAAAGTAGAAATGTCTACTCCGGTTTGTACTTTTTGCCCGAACAAAGTAGAAATCTGTACTCCGATTTGTACTTTTTGCTCGAACAAAGTGGAAATGTTTACTCCGATTTGTACTTTTTGCCCGAACAAAGTGGAAATCTCTACTCCGGTTTGTACTTTTTGCCCGAACAAAGTAGAAATCTGTACTCCGGTTTGTACTTTTTGCTCGAACAAAGTGGAAATGTCTACTCCGGTTTGTACTTTTTGCCCGACTATAGTACAAATGCCAGCTAAAGTTTGAACTTTTTGTCCACCCCAAGCAGAAATCATTATCGGAATCTATTTTTTATCTGTACTAAATAAGAAATTTCAAATAAATATCCATCCGACTTCTGAATAAAAGGGGGGAACGGAAACCTTCTACTTCTTTAATTCAACAAGACTATGAAGGTCAGAAAGAGAGCTCCAGAGATTGAATAAGTCTGGATCAGAATTTCAGGTTTAATTTCTGAAAAAGAGCAGATTTATTAGCTCGGGAAACGGGGACAGTAGTCATATCAGTGAGCACTAAATATCCCCCATCTCCTTTTATATACTTTTCCACTTTATTCAGATTTACCAGATGGGCACTGTGAACCCTGAGGAAATTTTCGGGTGGTACCAGATTCTCCAGTTCCTTAAGTGTCTTTGATACAGTCAGTTTTTTCTGATCATTCGTATAGACATGGGTATAGTTTGAATCAGCTTCCATCCGAAGGATATTTACCGTCTCAATCAAAACAAAGCCATCCTGACAGGGAAGGGTTATATTGTCTCTTCTTGCCGGCTCTCTGAGCCGTGAAAGTAAATGTTCCAGTTCACTTTTAAACCGGGGCTCAATTTTCGACACTTTCTTCACTGCAGCCATGAGTTCATCTGCACTGATGGGCTTGAGGAGATAGTCCAGAGCATTTATTTTTAGTGCTTTAAGGGCATATTGTTCATAAGCAGTGGTGAAGATCACATGGTAGGCTATGTTTTTTGTCCGCTCTATCACTTCAAATCCGCTGCCATCAGGCATTTCAATGTCCAGAAAAACAATTGCAGGATTGTGGAGATCGATCATCTCAACGGCCTGCTTCACACCACTTGCCATTGCTGCAATTTCAAGCTCAGGACAAAATTCCCGTATCATAAGGGCAAGCGATTCAGAACCATGCATTTCATCATCCACTATAACTACCTGAAGGGCCATAAATAAACCGGTTTAAGAGATGCTAATTATTCTGTTTGCTTTCAATGACAGTATGGTAAAGTATAAAGTTAAGGAATTTGCTATTCAATGATTTTGTTTTGAATCCTGTCTCCCGGATAGCTTCTACCCACTCTGGTGTATATTCTCCCGTTTCATGGAATGGCCTGGTTCGAAAAGAAGGGTTACCCGGGTTCCGGCAGCATTTCCATTCTCGTCTTTAAGATCTTCCACCATACAGGTGGCATTGAAATGATTCTCTCTCTTCAATAGATCAAGGCGTTCTGAGGTCACGGAAAGGCCCATGGATTTATGATAGTTCAGTTTCTTGCTTTTGATTGCAGCAGATTTGATCCGCCCGATACCATTATCTTCAATAGTGCATTTAATATTGCCTGATTGGAATTGCAATGAAATACGAAGAAGTCCCTCTCCGTCACTTTTCGGGAGGAGGCCATGCAGGATCGCATTCTCAATAAAAGGTTGGAGAATCATGGATGGAATAAGGGTATGTTCTGAAATCCCGGGATCCACCTCAATGACGTACGTAAACCGATCTGCTGCCCTGAGTTTTTCAAGCTGAATATACAGATCCAGTGTTTGAATCTCATCTGCAACTGTAATAAAATCTGATTTCGAAAACTCAAGGACGTTGCGGATCAATCTGGAAAATTTAATCAGGAAGTCGTGGGCGACTTTCTTTTCATTCCTGAGAATGAAATTCTGAATGGAATTAATGGCATTGAAAATAAAGTGCGGATTCATTTGGGCCCTGAGGGCAGTTGCTTCCAGACGAGCCATTGTTTCCCTGTTTCTTGCCTTTTCCTGTTCCTTCTTCTGCACTTTATTTATACTATATCTGAAGTAAAGGATAATGAACGTGATGATGAGGAGTATAACAAGGGGGGCAAACCAAAATGTTCTCCAGAAGGGAGGCGTAATAGTAAAACGAAACTGGGCACTGTGCATGGTCACTGACGGGTCGCCGGTAGGTTTGACCACGAACCGATAAGAACCGGGAGGCAGATTGGAATACTCGACAGATAACTCCCTGGTATGTCGCCAGTCCCCATCCACACCTTCCAGTTTAAATACGTATTCGGTTTTCCCTGCTTCAAAATAGGAAAGGCCAAGGAAGGAAAGCTTCACTCTGCTTTCCGTATAGGGTAATAAACCCCGATCCTGAATGCTCTTGTTAGACTGGCTGCTTACATTCGTGATAAAAATCGGTGGATTGCGGGTTAGTTTGTTCAGGCGCTGAACGTTGAAGGAATAGACCCCATCGGAGGTAGAAAGGAGAATATCACCACCGTATAACTTAATATCGCTAATCTCCCCCGATATGAGTTCATTTAAGAAACCGAAACTGGATACTGTCAAACTGTTTTTATCTACTTTGCAAAGACCTGAGTTTGTACCTACCCACATCGTATTGGCTGTGTCTGGACATAATATTCTGCAAAAATCTGACGAAAGGCCTGAGCGGGAATCAATCACCTGAACATTCTTGTTTTTGTCGAACAGAAGCAAACCATTTCCCCGCGTTGCAAGCCACAACCGGCCTTTTTCATCTTCCACAATCTGGTCTGTTCTTTTACCCAAGAGTGGATTTATCAGTCCCCAATAAGTGAGTTTCTTATCCTTGTCTTTATCCCAGCTGATAAGACCTTCTGTAGTACCGATCCAGAAGACGCCTTGTTTATCAATTATAAAAGTATTGACCCTTTCCTTCATGGGGAGTGCAACTGTAACCTCATTACCGGAGCTGAAAGAGACGATCCAGTGGGGATGAGATCCGTATAAAATACCATGATTATCTGTTGCAAAGTGGTTGATATACCAGCTTATCTTATTGTGATCCTTAAAGGGATGAAGCTGAAAGCTGCGTGTATCGCAATAGCCAGGAAACCGCCCTGTATAGAAGAGTTTGTCAGGAAAGAAAGAACTCCTGTAGAGGCCTATTCCCGCGTTGGAAAGAGCTTTGATTATATGACCCCGGAAGAGATATAGGTCGCCGGAATAGCTTTGTGCAGCAAGGGTATCTCCAGAAAGTACTTCGGCCTGGCTTATCCGGTTATCAATCATACCCTCTTCTTTCCCGATTTTTGTGAAGTCTGTTCTGGGCATATAAATTAATCCCTTTTCGAGAGAAGTAAACCAATAGCTTCCTTCAAAATCAACAGCCAGGCCGGTAATGGTATTCCCATCAAAATACCGGGTGAAAATTTCCGGATGATGGAGGTCGGGGTAGCAGCAAACTCCCTGTTTGGCCCCGCTTACCCACAAGCAGCCATTCTCATCTGTATTCATTGCAATAACCTGATCTTTTAGATTTACAAGCATCCGGAGCCCCGATTTATCCAAAAGATAAATCCGTGACGTGGAAGCGATCAGTACCCCATCCTTTTTATACCGCATATATAATTTTGCAGAGGTATCATCAGGAACAGCAAATTCTGATTCAGAAGCTTTTTCCTTATTCCGGTCCCGGGAGATGGTCAATAACCTGGTAGAGAGTTTTCCTGTCGAAACTGCGTACCCGGATACACTTCCTTCCTTCCCATTTTCGTGAAAAGTCATTAGGAAATTTTTATCATTCAGAATGATTTCAGGTTTTGAATTTTGGTACGGAGGGGCGATTCGGATCAGCCTGCCTGTTTCACACGTACCCAGCCAGAGCGTATCACCACTATCGACATACAGGGAGGAAATCAAATCCAGGTAGGAAGCTTTCTTTGTGGTTGTAAGCAAGTTTGACAGAGATGGGATTATCTGTACAGAGTCTCCTGAAACATAGCCGACCCTGGAATTCAGGGTCGTAAACCACATCCGGTTCTTTCGATCCTCAAAAAGTTTGAAAATAGTCGTCTCCGGTAATCCATCGTGAATTGAAAAGTTTTTGAAGGAATACCCATTAAAGCGGGATAGCCCTGCATCG
>Ga0207068_1035_pt1 | contig 41802 bp, 32 predicted proteins | sample Alteio_BWMinCont_23_FD_153475 | JGI IMG/M metagenome (GOLD analysis project Ga0207068, IMG submission 153475) | Enriched cells from forest soil in Barre Woods Harvard Forest LTER site, Petersham, Massachusetts, United States -... | ecosystem: Environmental > Terrestrial > Soil > Temperate forest >... | reverse complement strand
AGGTTGAAAAGATAAAAGTATCACTTTCGTTTGCTGAAAACCCTCTTGCTAAAAAAGGAAATAGGATTGCCTATTTCAGGATCATGACACCTGATGGGAAAGAGATGTACAAATCGGCCGAAAACACCTTTACTTTTGACGGGGCAAAAGGGTATTTTGCAGGGAAGCAGCCTTTTGAATACAACAATACGGAAATCGGTATCACTTCCTATTGTTCAAACAGTGGTGAAAAATTTGTTCCCGGTAAATATATGATTGAGGTAACGGTAGATGGGTCAGTGATCGGGAATACTACTCTGGTTCTGGAATAAGTTTATTTCTTGAAACCTACCAATACCGAAACGCAGCCTTCTGTATTCATTTGCGTTTTATCGACCACGTCAGAAACCTTGACAGTCAGGGTGAGTTGAGTAGTCTGCTCCACTGTGAAATCCCAGGTATCGGTTATATCATCTCCGTTTTTGTTTTTGAAAAGTATTTTTCCGGAAGCATCGGCTATCTGAAACTCCACGGTTCCCAGTACTCCTTCACACATCACCACGATCCTGTAGCTTTGGCCGGAGTTAAAGTTCATCACCATATCTGCCGATTGACCCGGAGTCATAATGGTAGTATTCAGCTGGCCATTATTAATGTATGGAGCAAGTTTTGGGAGGCAGCTTTTTTTGGCGAAAGACTTACACTGTGCATTCATGGCTGTCACATTAAACAGCAATATCCCCAGCAGTGGAAGGAACATCAATCGTTTGAGTATCATGAATGGAGTTTTATGTATGGTAAAATAAATATCACTCTATAAGCGAGCAACGCTGATTGACCTTTCAGGATTTATTGATGATTTTAGTCCTGAGTGCTTCTGCTTTTTTCGCAATTTCCCCGATCTGGTCTTTCGAAACATTAAATGTTGAGCCTCCGCCGATGGTTGTAACCTTCGTTTTAGGGTCGGTGGTGGATGTACTCTTTCCAGCGCTCATGGTGATCTTGGCGAAGGAATCCCTCAGATCAATCAGATCACTCAGCATCGTGGAAACATCCTGATCCTTTTTTTGTTCCGTCATTAATCCGATGAGATTATCAAGGCTGAGTTTCTGTTCTGCAATCCGGTTGTTGATCTCTGGATTCTCTTTGGAAAGAGCGATCCGCGTAGCAATGTAAAGGCCTTCTACCCATCCTCCCGCAACAATCAGCGCGGATGTTGCCGGCCTCTGGTTTTCCTGGAGGTATGCATCAGCAGTCCAATAGGCATCCGAAATAATCGACAAAAGAGAATCCCGGTTGTTACTGTTCGCTTGCATCCGGTCCATTGTACCTTCTCCAAAAGCATCTGAAATACCCAGGGCTGAAGCCAGGTTATTGACCTTTTTCAGATAGAGCAGAGATTCGGAAGATGCGTCAAAAATGGTTGTAAAGCTCAGGTCTGTGCCATACACGCCAAGGTTCATGGCCCGGCCTGGGGAGGTATTGTACTTAGTTGAATTATCGAGGGAGTTCAGATAGTCTTTGTTGTAGGTTGCTCCTGCCTTCTTCAGCAAATCCGCAGTTTCTATTGGTGAAGGGAGGGCATAAAACACCTTCTGGGCATTGGATGCATCCTTCTTTCCTTTTTTTACGGCAGCAGAATCGGCTGGGGTTGTTTCCTTTTCCTCCGAACTGGATTCATTGTTTCCGCATGAAGCGAGGATAAAAGTCAGCGCGCCAAGTAGTATTACCTTTCCTGTAAGATTCATTCTCATTTATGGTTGGATTATGGTAAGTAGAACAAATATATGCAATTTTCTCAATGTGCCTCTAGCCAGTTCTTTCCATGGCCAATACCCACCTCAATGGGAACTTTCATTGGAATTGCTTTTCTCATCCGCTCTTCCACCAGAAGTTTCATGGGTTCCAGTTCCTCCATTGGAACATCAAACACCAATTCATCATGAACCTGGAGAAGCATTTTTGATTTCATTTTCCCCTGCAAGATATCCTGATGAATGTGTATCATCGCGATCTTGATCATATCTGCTGCGGAGCCCTGTATAGGAGCATTAATGGCATTTCGTTCGGCAAAGCCTCTGACTGTGGCATTCGCTGAATTAATATCCCGCAGATACCTTCTCCTTCCCATGATCGTCTCCACATAGCCTCTGGTTCTTGCATTTTCAATGCTTTGGTCCATATAGGTTTTTACACCCGGGTATTGACTGAAGTAATTTTCAATGATCGAAGCTGCTTCCTTTCGGGGGATGTTGAGACGTTCGGAAAGTCCGAAGGCCGAAATACCATAAATGATTCCAAAATTGACCATTTTCGCATTTCTCCTCATATCCGATGTCACATCCTCTAGCTTTGTTCCATAAACCCTGGCTGCGGTAGCTGCGTGGATATCATTTCCGCTTTGGAATGCTTCCAGCATTCCTTCATCTTTACTTAGTTCCGCTATAATCCTTAATTCGATCTGTGAATAGTCGGCCGACATAAGCGTATAGCCTTCCCCCCGCGGCACAAAAGCTTTTCTTACCTCCCTGCCCCTTTCCGTACGGATGGGGATATTCTGGAGATTCGGATTATCAGAACTAAGCCTTCCGGTTGAAGCCACTACCTGGTTATAGCTGGTGTGGATTCGGCCTGTAGCCGGGTTGATCAGATCAGGGAGGGTATCCACATAGGTATTTTTAAGCTTCACCAGTTCCCGGTAGTCCAGTATTTTACCTACGATATCATGTTTGCCTGTGAGCTTTGTGAGGATATCTTCCCCGGTAGCGTACTGACCGGTTTTTGTTTTTTTGGGCTTTTCGGTAATCTTCAATACTTCGAATAAAATATCTCCCACTTGCTTCGGAGAGCTTATATTGAAACGTGTTCCGGCCAGGGCCTGTATTTCCTGATCTACGGTCAGGATATCTTTTTCAAGATCACGGGAGAGTTCTTTCAGCGCATCTTTGTCGACCCGGATCCCTTCTGTTTCCATGGCCGAAAGCACAGGCACAAGCGGAATTTCCATATCACGGAACAGCTTTACCGTGTTTGTTTCCTGAAGCATAGGCTGAAATATATCTTTAAGACGGAAGGTGACGTCGGCATCTTCGGCAGCGTAATCGGCAATTTTCTCCACTTCCACATCTCTCATAGAGGTTTGACCTTTCCCTTTCTTCCCAATCAGTGTTTCAATACTAACCGGAGAATAATGGAGATAGGTCTCTGCCAGCACATTCATATTATGCCTCATATCGGGCTGGAGAAGGTAGTGTGCAATCATCGTATCAAAAAGCTCCCCCCCGATCCTGATTCCATATCGCTGGAGAATGTTCAGATCATATTTTATATTCTGTCCGATCTTGGAAATTCCCTTATCTTCAAAAACCGCGGAGAATTCAGAAACCAGTTTTATGGCTTGATCACTATCAGCAGGCACGGGGACATACCAAGCTATGCCTGGCTTTAGCGAGAACGACATTCCAACCAGTTCGGCGGTCTGAGAATCTATTCCAGTGGTTTCTGTATCAAAGCAAAATTCCTTTACACCTGCCAGTTCGTTCAGGAGTGACTTCCTTTTCTCCGCTGTATCTGCCAGGTGATAAGTATGCTGCGTATCTTCAATCGTGTGATATACGGTTGCCGTTTCTGTTACAATTGGGGGTTCTTCTTCCACTGTTTCGACTGCTGAACCGGGTGATCCGAACATATCAAACTGGCCTTTGTTTTTTTCTTTTAGAGCTTTGGGAGTTTTAGCCTCCTTGACTTCTGAAGCAGGCGGTGCCTCTCCGAGTACCTGTTCTGCTATCCGTCGGAATTCCAGCTCTGCAAACAGCTCACGCAACAATTCCTTGTTCGGTTCTTTGCGGATGAGTTCTTCTTCATTCAGCTCAATAGGTGCATCACAGATAATGGTGGCCAGCCTTTTCGACTGAATGGCCATATGCTTATTCAGCTCTACCTTCTCCTTCATCTTTCCTTTCAGCTTATCCGTATTTTGCAGGAGATTTTCAATGGTGCCGTAATCCTTGATAAACTGCATGGCAGTTTTCTCACCTACACCGGGTATGCCCGGGATATTATCCACCTGGTCACCCATCAGTCCGAGTATATCAATTACCTGATCCACTCTTTGGATATCCCATTTTTTGCAAACTTCTTCCACGCCCATAATCTCCACATCGTTCCCAAGCCTTGCCGGTTTATAGATAAAAATATGATCCGAAACAAGCTGACCGAAATCCTTATCGGGGGTTACCATGTAGGTGGTATAACCATCCTTCTCGGCTTTCTTGGCCAGGGTTCCGATCACATCATCGGCTTCAAACCCCGGGAGTTTGAGTGCAGGGATGTTAAATGCCTCCACCAATCTGAAGATATAAGGTATGGCTATGCTGAGCGCTTCAGGCATCTCTTCTCTGTTGGCTTTATAGCTTTCAAATTCCGTATGGCGGTGGGTGGGCTCCGGTGTATCAAATACAACCGCCATATGCGAAGGGTTCTCTTTCTTGATAAGATCAAGCAGTGTTAGCGTAAAGCCGAACACGGCTGAGGTATTCAAACCTTTTGAATTGACTCTGGGGTTCTTCTGAAAAGCAAAATAAGCCCTGTAAATGAGTGCGAAGGCATCGAGAAGGAACAGTTTTTTAGGAGTATTGCCTGTCATAGAAGACTTATTTTATTCCGGGTTAGTCATATATAAGAATCAGTATTAAAATTAATGTTTTTTTTCTCCCTTCCGGGTTTAAGGAAAACAAAAATCCCTTCCTCTTTAAAAGGAAGGGATTTCTCCGTAGGAGTCCCTTATGGGGCAGGTCCAAATTGTCTTATTTTTCAGCTTTTCTGAGTCTTCGCCCAGTCGTTGTATTGTTGAAATACTTCCGTGAGCTGCTCGAAATCATATTTTTTATCCTGTACGTCTTTAAGAAGGGCGGTATCACCGGACATAAACTCTTCTACAATTTTACGAAAGTGTCCTGATTTTACTTTCACCATTTCTGTGGTGTTCGCTTTTTCCAGATAGAATTCTGATTTGTAAATGATATTATTTCCACTCTGCCATTCGTACTGATATTCATAGAGGTTGAGAGATCCCGCTGAGAGGCATTTTACAAAAGTGGTTTCCCCATCAACCTGTTTGGAGACAAACCGGGTTCCTTCAAAACTAAACTCTTTGGCTTTAGCCGGATTGAATGTTTTCTTTTCGTCTTCCGAACGCTTAACCATCACTTTGGAATAGAAATCAAATTCCTTTTTAGGAATTTTTATCTCCCCTTTAACAGTATCACCTGTATTTAAGAGCACATAGCCTTGCTTCCATACAAGCTGGGCCTGAGTAGAGATACTCAGCTGAAGAAGGAACGCCACAATCAATAGTTTCAATAGCCTCATAACACCGTTTATTTTACTAATTTCAAAGGAAAAGAATCTTTTCCAAAATTAAAAATCAAATGAGCAAACTTATTAACAAAGGGGGATTAATAAAATACAAGAGCATGAACCGGATCTCCTTTAGGAATCAGGGTTTTTCAGAGTAGATCACCTGAAGTAAGGTTTGACCGACTCCCTTAAGCGTGTTCCGGTCAATAATACTCATGTTATCAGCATGGGTATGATGATAGGAACCGAAGCCACCGGTAACGGAATTATAGTTGATGATGTCAACTGTTGGTATTTTCGCATCGCGGTTGATGTAGAAGTGATCATCCGTAATCTGACCATCCTCCGTATACAGGAAGAAATTCGAGAACCCTATATCTGCTGCTTCTTGCCATATTTTTTTTACATAATCCGAAGCGAAGGCCATAGAGTTTGCCTCCATTGGGAATGTAGCATTTTTAGCCCCTACCATATCGAGCAAAATACCGAAACGGGGATGATAATCAGGAGGTAGATTTTTTGTCCAGTACTGTGTACCCAGGCACCAGGCATCTTCCGTGTGTTTTGCCATTGCAAGGCTATGTGGCTCACCGGTATCTTCTGCATCGAGGAACATGACATCGACACCAATCTGGGGACTCACTTTAGCAATCTGTCTCGCCACCTCCAGCATCACTCCGCATCCGCTTGCTCCATCATCGGCACCGTCGATTGCTTCATTCTTACGCACCGAATCATCATCGGCTATCCTCCGGCTGTCCCAATGTGAAAACAGTACGATCCTTGCTTTGGATCCGGGATTAAAAGAACCCATTATATTTTTGATCTTCATGCTCCTGTTCTCATAATCAGTAACCGTGCCTTCCTGCACATGAACCGCCAGTCCATACGATTTCAGCTTATTGATATACCACTCGGCACATTTTTCATGAGCCTTTGTACTGGGTACCCGGGGACCAAAATCAACCTGTGTTTTGATGAAGGAGTAAGTGGAGTCTGCATTAAAGTCGGGCACCTGAACTACATTCTTCACGACCGGAAGTTCGGGAGGGGTATCCGTTTTTTTGTCCGGCGTACTGCAGGATGCAAGGATGGAAACACAACCCAGGGTAAGGATCCATTTACTGATTGATACTCCAGCTTGTGCCATCTTTTGAATCTTTGATCTCTATATGTAGTTTATTCAGTTCTTCTCTTATTTTATCTGACTGGGCAAAATCCTTCCTATCCTTTGCTTCTTTGCGAAGGGAAAGAACCAATCCCACCGTTCCTTCCATCAGTTCGTTGCTGAGTGTTGCTTCACTTTTCAATCCCAATACGTCAAACAAAAAGCCTTTCATGAATTTCTTCAGGATCACAAGATCTTCTGCACTGATGGTTTCGGAGCCGGCATTTACAGCCTGAATAATTCTTGCTCCTTCAAAAAGATGAGCAAGGAGGATAGGGCTGTTAAAATCATCGTTCATGGCTGCATAACATTTCTCTTCGAGTTCTTTGATGTTACTGGTAGATGACGATCCGGTATGTAGATTTTCAAGCAGGGCATAGGTACTCATAAGCCTTTGAAAACCTTTTTCACTTGCTTTCAGCGCTTCATTAGAAAAATCGAGTGTGCTCCGGTAGTGACTCTGGAGCATAAAAAAACGGACAGTCATCGGAGAATAGGCTTTGTCCAGCAAGGGGTGTGCCCCGGTAAACAATTCTCCCGGCAGAAAACCGTTGCCGGCCGATTTCGACATCCGTGTTCCGTTGACTGTTAACATGTTCGTATGCATCCAGTATCTCACCGGGGCTTTCTGATGGCATGCCTGACTTTGGGCGATCTCGTTGGTATGATGGGTGGCCTGAAGGTCCATTCCTCCTCCGTGTATATCGAAGGTATCACCGAGATATTTGCTGCTCATAGCTGAACATTCAATATGCCAGCCCGGAAAGCCCCATCCCCAAGGAGAAGGCCAACGCATGACATGTTCCGGCTTTGCATGTATCCAGAGCGCGAAATCCAGACGGCCCTTTTTCTCATCCTGTCCCCCTAACTCACGTGTTCCGGCAATCAGATCTTCCAGCTGCCTGTTGGTGAGCAATCCATAGGGATATTTCTGGTTGTATTTTTCCACATCAAAATAGACGGTGCCATTCACTTCATAAGCATATCCATTCGACAGGATCTGTTTGATCATTTCAATCTGTTCACAGATATGTCCTGTTGCAGTAGGTTCTATGCTGGGAGGAAGGGTATTCAAAAGCTGCATCACTTCATGAAAGCCGAGGGTATATTTCTGGACAATCTCCATCGGTTCTACCTGCTCCAGCTTGGCCTTCTTGGCAAATTTGTCATCGCCTTCATCTCGGTCACCTTCCAGATGCCCGGCATCAGTGATGTTCCGCACGTAACGAACTTTATAACCCAGAAAACAGAGATAACGGTAAACGAGATCAAACGAAACAAAGGTGCGGCAGTTTCCGAGGTGGACATCGCTGTATACCGTCGGGCCACAAACATACATGCCCACGAGCGGAGGATGCAGGGGTTCGAATTTTTCTTTAGTACGGGTGAGGGTGTTATAAATGAACAATGGCTCCGTCATAGGAGCCAAAGTTAAAGAGTTTTCGTTAAAGAGGGAGAGATTAATCTTCCAGTGGGGAATCGGCTTTGTAAGCTCCATTTTCATAGAGCAACACACGGGTCAGGATTCCATTATCGGTATACATGTATACTTTTCCGTTGATCAGCTTTCCGTTTACGAAATCGCCCGATTTGCTTTTCTGACGGTTCTTATTATAAAGCGTTGCTTTCCCGGTGATGGTGGCAAGGTCTACTGGCTTAGTGGATTTGGTATCTACTCCACCTTCAATCTTTTCATCCGGCTTAACTTGTGTCGGAGGAGCATCTTTAGGAGCAGGCGGAGCCACATCAGTACTCTTACTTGCTACACTTGGGTTCTTAGGCTCATAAAAGGTAGTCTTGGATGGATCATTATCCAGGTTTCCTCCGTTGAATGTCTTCTTAGCTTTCAGGGAACCATCTTCATAATATTCAGTAACCACCCCGTCTTCCCTTCCTTCTTTCCAGTCGCCTTCAATCATCACCTTTCCATCCGGATAGAGATAAGTCTGTTTGCCTTCCCTTTTCCCGGTCTCATTAAATGTAAACTGTTGCTGCACCGCGCCTGTCTCATAATAGAGTTTATAAGGGCCCACCCAACGATTGTTTTTCCAGTTTCCTTCTTCCGATATTTTACCATTTTCATGGTACATAATAGCATAACCGTTAGGGCGGTTATTTTCGTAGGTCAGTTTATTTTGAAGATTTCCGTTCGGGAAGTAGTGTTTCCAGATGCCTACTTTCAGGCTATTCATGTATTTACCTTCTTCCACAGTGGCATCAGGCGCATATTCGGGAAGATTAGCAAGCTTTCCGGAGATTATCCATTTACCCTGGCGCTTTCCATTGGGATCCAGCATGTTCACCGTATCCTTTCCTTTCAGAACGAAAGACTGGGCCAGTCCAATCTTACAAATGATAAAGAGAAATATAAGAGTAGATTTTTTCATCAATGGTCTGAATTTACGCTCCTGATAATACTTTGTCTGTCTGTCCTTCCGTAATCCGTTCCAACCAACCTGGTCTTCCCGTTTTAGATTAATGGCCTCTTTTCGTCGACCTATTAAGCCATTGCAATTACGGTTTGCAATTATACGAACTTATTTTGATATGCTGAGGAGTAGTTTGTTAGGGTTTAACGCAAATGCCTGTTTACAGGTTACAGAAATCATTGCTTTTTCTTTAAATTAATGAACATATCCTCGGTCATGGTTTTCAAGTCGTACAGGGGTTTCCAGCCCCAATCTAAGCGGGAAGCGGAGTCGTCGATGCTTCTTGGCCATGTATCGGCAATTTGCTGTCTGGAATCAGGTTTATAACTTATCTTAAAAGCTGGGATTATTTTCCTGATTTCCTCTGCAAGATCCTTCGGGGAGAAGCTAATACCCCCCAGATTATAACTGGAACGGATCTTAATCCGACCTGGATCCGCATTCATTACTTCCAGGGTTGCCCGTATGGCATCCGGCATGTACATCATCGGTAATGCTGTTTCCGGGCCTAAAAAACATTCGTAAGATCCTGATTTTAAGGCCTCATGGAAAATATGCACGGCATAATCCGTAGTCCCTCCTCCCGGAGCCGACTTCCATCCGATCAATCCGGGATAACGAAGACTCCTCACATCTACCCCATACTTGGCATAATAGTATTCGCACCAGCGCTCTCCCGATTGTTTGCTGATTCCATAAACGGTACTAGGCTCCATAATGGTATACTGAGCCGTATGATCTTTGGGAGTGTTAGGTCCAAAAACAGCAATAGAACTTGGCCAGTAGACCTTCGCAAGATGCTTTTCACGGGCCAGTTCCAATACATTCAGAAGACCTTCCATATTGAGTTTCCAGGCAAAAAGGGGATTCTTTTCTGCGGTGGCAGAGAGAAGAGCCGCAAGCAGGTATATCTGGGTGATGCCATGTTTCTTCACTATTCTCAGAAGGCCCTCACGGTCAGTTACATCCAACGCTTCAAACAGTCCCTCTCCAGGAATTTCAGGAGCTTTGAGGTCTGAAGCAATAACATTATCGGAACCGAATTGCACTCTCAGGGCCTCCACCAGTTCTGTCCCAATCTGACCAGAAGAGCCGATCACAAGAATTTTATCCTTCATAAGATGAATGGAGATTCATTTAAGGGGGCAAAAATAGGGAAAAAAAGGGATTCATTTCCTGATAATGTCCAGAACAATCACACTTGCAAGGAGCCTCCAGAAGTTTACAATTGTCTCTTAATCATTATCTTTGCTGTTCTATTTCCAATCCATGGCACTTTATAATAAGGTAAACAAGAAAGAACTGAAGCAGCGCCTGCAGGATGAAACGATCCGGAGGAAAACAGTTTCTTTTTACCGTTATGTACTCATCAGCGACCCTACTCAACTCCGGGATGACCTTTTCCGGCAATGGAGGGATCTCCATATTTTCGGAAGGATTTATGTAGCGAAGGAAGGTATAAATGCCCAAATGTGTGTTCCGGAAGAACATTGGGACTCCTTTCTCGAACAACTTTATGCCGATGAGCGCTTCAAAGATGTTCCGATGAAAATCGCTGTGGAAGATGATGGAAAATCTTTCTACAAGCTATCGGTAAAAGTTAGAAACAAGATAGTGGCCGACGGGCTGGATGATGGCAGCTTTGATGTAACCAATGTGGGGACACATCTGGATGCGGTTGCATTCAACAGGGCGATGGATGAGGAAGGGACTTTGATAGTGGATATGCGGAATCAGTATGAAAGTGAAATCGGCTATTTCGAAAATGCCATTCTCCCGGATGTGGATACGTTCAGAGAAGAGCTGCCTTTCGTTGCCGAACTTTTAAAAGAAAATAAAGACAAAAAGCTCCTCTTATATTGTACCGGTGGCATCCGATGTGAAAAAGCCAGTGCTTATCTCCGCCACAAAGGTTTCACCGATGTGAACCAGCTTTATGGTGGAATCATTGAATATGCCAGACAAGTAAAGAGGGAGGGCCTGGCTAACCGTTTTGTAGGGAAAAATTTTGTTTTTGATGAACGCCTTGGAGAGACGATCAGTGGAGAAGTAATCAGCAAATGTCATCAGTGCGGAGCGCCCTGCGATACGCACACCAATTGTGCCAACGAAGCTTGTCATCTGCTCTTTATTCAATGCTCAGCCTGTGAAGAAAAATATCAGGGTTGTTGCACCCCGGCTTGCCAGGCCACGATAACCCTCCCGGAAGAAGAACGCCGCCTGAAACGCAAAGAAGCTGCAAAAAAAGATTCACTTTCTGTTTACAAAAGCCGGCTGAGACCTGATCTGAGGGAAACATTCAAGCCTTAATCAGAGGCCCGAGGCCTCCGGCTAATTTCCCTCTGCTTTGTCAAACCAAGTTCCTTTTTCACTAAATTTGTTTAAAGAAAACAAAATTGAGAAAGCTCTTCTACATAGATCTCAAGCGTGTTACCAAGCGCAATCCGGAATAGTCTTTTCCGGTCTTTTCTTATTTCCTCTAAATTTCATCTTAAATCTTATTGCTCATGCCGGTTTATCATAAACTTGGGTCATTTCCGCAAAAACGTCACACTATTTTCAAAAGTAAAGACGATAAGTTCTATTATGAACAATTGTTCGGCACGGAAGGGTTTTCGGGTATGGCCTCACTGACCTACCATGTACACCGACCTACGCAAGTAAAAGAAATAGTTCGCTCTTATTCGGTGGCACCCAAAATAGCAATCGATAAAAATATCAAGGCCCTCTTGCTGAAAGGTTTTGAGCTGAAGCCCGCGGATGATTTTCTTGACAGCCGCGTGCCCATGCTTATCAACAGCGATGTTCATCTGGGACTGGCCGCACCCCGGAAATCAACGAAGGACTACTTTTACAAAAATGCCGATGCCGATGAGATGCTTTTCATCCACAAAGGCAGCGGCAAGCTTCGCACCTTTATGGGTACCATCCCTTTCGAATATGGAGACTACCTGATTATTCCTCGCGGGATGATTTACCAGATGGAGTTTGATACCACCGAGAACCGATTGCTCTATCTCGAATCCTTCAGCCCCATCTATACCCCCAAACGTTACCGCAATCATTTCGGTCAGCTCCTGGAACATTCTCCTTACTGCGAACGGGATTATAAACTACCTGTTGATCTGGAGACTCACGACGAAAAAGGAGATTTCCTGATGAAAATTAAAAAAGAAGGAATGATCCATGAACTGGTTTATGCAACGCATCCTTTTGATGTGGTGGGATGGGATGGATACAATTTCCCTTACGGTTTCTCGATCCATAACTTTGAGCCCATCACCGGTCGCGTTCATCAACCTCCTCCGGTACACCAGACCTTCGAAACAAACGCTTTTGTGGTTTGCTCTTTCTGCCCGAGGTTATATGATTATCATCCCCAGTCTATCCCTGCTCCTTATAATCACAGCAACATCGACAGTGACGAGGTGCTCTATTATGTAGATGGTGATTTCATGAGCCGGAATAATATCAAGCAGGGACATATCACCTTGCATCCGAAAGGAATTCCTCATGGCCCTGCACCAGGAGCCATGGAAAGAAGTATCGGACATAAAGAAACACAAGAGCTGGCCGTCATGGTCGATACCTTCCGGCCTTTAATGGTTACCGAACAAGCGATGATGTTAGATGACGGGAAGTATTATAAATCCTGGGTGGAGTAGTCACGATTGCAACCACCCGAATTAAAAAAATAAAAAAAAGAACTATGAAAACGAAAGATGTTGCACCATCACTAGAGAAGATTTACAAAAATGCAGGAGATTTTCTTCCGCTCAATGGCACCGATTATATTGAACTTTATGTAGGCAATGCCAAACAAAGTGCCCATTATTACAAAACAGCTTTCGGGTTTCAATCGCTCGCTTACGGTGGACTGGAGACTGGCCTAACTGACCGTGCCTCGTACGTATTGGAACAGGATAAAATCCGCCTGGTGCTCACCACTCCTCTAACCTCTGCTTCTCCACTGAATGACCATCTCCGCAAGCATGGCGACGGAGTTAAAGTGGTTGCCCTGTGGGTAGACGATGCTACAAGATCTTTTGAGGAAACAGTGGCCAGAGGAGCCAAGCCCTTTATGAAACCGGTAAAGGAAGAAGATGAAAACGGGTTTGTGATCCGTTCCGGAATCTATACATACGGCGAAACAGTCCACATTTTTGTAGAGCGCAAAAACTATAAAGGTTTATTCCTGCCCGGTTACAAAGCCTGGAAGAGCGATTACAACCCTGCTCCTACCGGACTTAAATACGTCGACCATATGGTAGGAAATGTGGGTTGGGGAGAAATGAATACCTGGGTGGAATGGTATGAAAAAGTGATGGGCTTCATCAACCTCCTTTCTTTTGATGACAAGGATATTTCAACCGAATACTCTGCACTCATGAGCAAAGTCATGAGCAACGGCAATGGAAGAATTAAATTCCCGATTAACGAGCCTGCTGAAGGAAAGAAGAAATCACAGATCGAAGAATATATCCAGTTTTACGAAGGACAAGGGGTTCAGCACATTGCCCTCGCCACCGATAATATTGTAGACACAGTCACTAAACTCAAATCGAGAGGAGTTGAATTCCTCCAGGTGCCTCAAAGTTATTATGAAGAAGCAAAACTGCGGATCGGTAAAATTGATGAGGAGATTTCTGAATTGGCCAAGCACGGTATATTGGTTGACCGTGATGATGAAGGTTACCTGCTCCAGCTGTTCACCAAGCCGGTAGAAGACCGGCCTACGATGTTCTTCGAAATCATCCAGCGTAAAGGGGCTCAGAGTTTCGGAAAAGGAAATTTCAAAGCGCTTTTTGAAGCTATTGAGCGGGAGCAAGCAAAGAGAGGAACGTTGTAGAGAAAGAGAATACAGAAAGAGAAAGAGAGTTTATTATAATAACCACTAAGGCACTAAGGGCACTGAGGATCACTAAGAAAAGACATACAAAGTCTTAGTGTCTTAGTGTCCTTAGTGCCTTAGTGGTAATTTAAACAACGAAGGTGATTCATAATGCCTTAATTGATCTTGGCTCCTAATTCTACATTTCCTATCTTCGAACTAAATTGCCCTGAATGAAAACCACCGCTTACCTGCTTCTTCTTATCCTCTTCTTTGCCTCCTGCTCCGAAACCAAATGGAGCGATGTAACCGTCAACAACAAATACGCACTCCAGCTCCCCTCCTACCTGGAACCAGGAAATTTTACGAAGGATGCCTCCCTTCAATATCAGAATACCGGGAAAGAATTTTATCTGATGATGATTGATGAGGACAAGGCCCAGTTTGTGAAATACGGGCTGGAATATGACCTGGCTACTTACTTCAAAGTGGCTGCAACCAAATATGATACAGCGGGTCTGGTAGCTCCTACCCTGCTTAAACTGGGAAGTGATTCAGCCCGTACCGCCGATTTTAAAGGAACGATCAATGGTAATGAGGTATTGTTTAAGATTCTGGCTATTGAAACAAAGACAAGTTTTTATAAGCTCATTATCTGGATGATGTATCGTGATAAAGATTCCTATGCACCGGATGTAGACCGGATTATTCATTCCTTCCATCAACTCGACACCAGACTGAGTATCAACAAGTAGCCTTTGCAGGTCGAACTCTGCTCTGCTTCGAGCGAAGCGGAGTGTATGTCGTGCGTGATAGAATGTATCACGTGCGCAGTAGAGTGTATCACGTGCGTAGCATCGTGTGTGTCGTGCGTTACAGCATGTATGTCGTGCGTAGCAGAGTGTGTGTCGAGCGTGACAGCGTGTATGTCGTGCGTAGCAGGGTGTATGTTGTGCGTGATAGAGTGTATGTCGTGCGTAACAGAGAGTGTGTCGAGCGTGATAGAGTGTATGTCGTGCATAGCAGCGTGTGTGTCAAGCGTGATAGAGTGTATGTCGCGCGTAGCAGAGTGTGTGTCGTGCGTGATAGAGTGTGTGTCGTGCGTAGCAGGGTGTATGTTGTGCGTGATAGAGTGTGTTTCGTGCGTAGCAGAGGGTTTGTAGTCTAACAAACAAAAAGGGAGTCCAAATTGGACTCCCTTTAACATTTTAACCGGAACTACTATTTATTTCAGGGCTACTCCAACTGTAGAAGTCAGGTTTCCATCCACATAAATCTCTACCGTGTAATTACCGGGTACAAACATGGCTTTGGAAGTCTCGTTGTATTCCATATTCAGGTCGGTTTTTGCACCAGTATAGTCAATGTCCTTGCTGGTGGTAAACTGAAGGTCTTCTCCTTTAGCATTTTTGAATTTACCAGAGCTGGCTTCAGGTCCGCCGATTACTTTTCCATCAGGAGCTACGATACGGAGATATACTGTTTTCTTTCCTGCAGGAGCTACTTTATTATCCATCACACTGAAGTCAGCATTAAATTTCACCACCTTCTTTGCAATGGCTGTTTCTTCCAGCTTTCCATTGATGAGCTTCTTCTTCATAGGGGTTACCTTTACATATTCAGTCCGGAGAACAGAAGCTGTATTTACTTTATCCTGAAGATTGGCTTTGTCTGAATTAGCAGCCGTCAGGTTGGTGGTCAGATCATCATTCTCTTTCTTGAGGAGTTTGTTTTCGGTCACCAACTGGTCGATACGCTCCAGATATTCTTCTGTCAGTTTATCAAGCTCTGCAATTTTGGCTTCCAGCTCCTTCTTCTTGGCGGAATTTCCTTTCGATTGCTTTTTGAGCACTGCAATCTCTGATTCCATACCCTGGATTTTTGCAACGCCCTGATCAATTACATGATTCAGAGAATCGTTCTTCCCACGAAACACCTCCAGTTCGGCTACTTTTGACTTTACATCAACTTCCAGATTCGTATTGTTCACCACTAAGGTGTCAACCTTGTTCTGGATGACTGTAATTTCTTTGTTTTTTGATGACCAGAGGAAGAAATTCATTCCAATTGATCCTATTAATAATACAAGCAAGAGGATTACTATGCCTTTGTTGTTCTTTTGTTCTTTTTTCTCGTTTTCCATTTTAATTAGCTAATTAGTATTGCTTTTATTTCATTTCTGATACAAAGGTATTCAAAAAAGCATGTGAACGTTATTGTATCGCATCGATTTGCAGCCTTACTTGATTGCAATTCCCAGTTCCTTTAACTGCTCCGGAGAGATGATAGAGGGGGAATCAATCATGACATCTCTTCCGGAATTGTTTTTAGGAAAGGCAATAAAGTCGCGGATCGCATCAGCGCCTCCAAAGAGAGCGCAAAGACGGTCGAACCCGAATGCCAGTCCCCCATGAGGCGGAGCACCATACTCAAATGCATTCATCAGGAAGCCAAACTGGTATTGGGCATCTTCCTTGGTGAATCCAAGTATATCAAACACCCTGGCTTGTAATTCTTTATTATGAATCCTGATAGAACCGCCTCCAATTTCCACTCCATTGATGACCAGGTCATATGCATTGGCTCTGACCGATCCCGGATCAGAAACAAGCTTATCCATATCTTCTGGTTTGGGGGCGGTAAACGGATGATGCATGGCATGCCAGCGTTTCCCTTCTTCATTCCATTCGAGCATCGGGAAATCAACGACCCAGTGGGCTGCGAATTTGGTTTTATCTCTTAGTCCTAGCTGAGACCCCATCTCCAGACGAAGTTCACTCAACGCCTTCCTTGTTTTACCGGGCTCACCAGCCAGGATCAGCATCAGGTCTCCGGGCTCTGCTCCGAAAGCCTCTGCCCAGCCTTTGAGCGCTTCTTCATTAAAGAATTTATCTACGGAAGATTTTATCGTTCCATCTTTATTATAACGCGCATATACGAGTCCACTGGCACCTACCTGGGGCCGTTTCACAAATTCAGTGAGTTCATCGAGTTGTTTACGGGTATACTCCCCTGCTCCTTTGGCACAAATCCCGGCTACCAATCCCGCTTCATCAAATACTTTAAAGCCTTTTCCTTTTACCACATCATTCAACTCCTTGAATTTCATTTCAAAACGTATATCGGGCTTATCCGATCCATAATACTTCATGGCATCGGCATAAGTCATGCGGGTAAGCTCGGGGATCTCTATGTTTTTTACGGTCTTGAAAAGATGTTTCACGAGGTCTTCAAAAATATTCAGGATATCTTCCTGTTCAACAAAGGTCATCTCACAATCAATCTGTGTAAATTCAGGTTGACGGTCACCTCTCAGATCTTCATCGCGGAAGCATTTTACAATTTGGTAATATCTGTCAAATCCCGCAACCATCAAAAGCTGTTTAAATGTTTGAGGGCTTTGAGGCAAGGCATAGAACTCCCCTTGATTCATCCGGGAAGGAACTACAAAGTCACGTGCTCCTTCGGGGGTTGATTTAATGAGCACCGGAGTTTCTACTTCCAGGAAATGAAGCTTGTCCAGAAAATTTCTCGTCTCCATAGCCATGCGGTGACGCAGCTCCAGATTGGCACGTACATTATTACGCCGAAGATCGAGGTAACGGTATTTCATCCGGAGTTCTTCACCTCCATCAGTTTCATCTTCAATTGTGAACGGAGGGGTGAGGGATTGGTTGAGGACGATTATGTTCTTCACCTTTATTTCCATGTCTCCGGTAGCCATTTTTGAGTTCTTGCTTACTCTCTCGAGTACTTCACCCTCTATTTGCAGGACCATTTCCCTTGAAAAGCCTTCCACTCCAATGATGTTGCTGTCTTCTATTTCCATCACCAACTGAGTGATGCCATAGCGATCGCGGAGATCAATGAAAGTCATCCCTCCTAGTTTCCGAACCTTTTGAATCCATCCGCAAAGGGTAACCTGCTGGCCTTTATTTTTAATGGTAAGTTCCCCGCACGTATGCGTTCTGTATTTTGTTTTCAGCATTATTTTAAATCTTTATTAGAAGGGGCAAAAATAAGAATTAATTGGAGAGGGGGTTGATTTACCTACATGCGAATCCCTATGACCAGTACATCATCCACCTGCTCATGCTCCATTTTCCAATCCCAGAAAGCTCTGTCGAGATCGGAATACTGCTGCTCCATGGTCCGGCCTGATATGGAAAGAAGGAGTTCCTTGAACCGGGTGTAAAGGAATTTTTTGCCTTTCGGTCCTCCAAACTGATCCGGGTAACCATCGCTGAAGATATAGATTACATCTCCCGGCAGGAGATCCAGTTCCTGGTTGGTGAATGGCTTCAGCACATCCCCATAAACACCTATGGGTTGTTTGTTTCCTTTAAACTCCTTCAGCTCTCCATTGCGAATCAGGTAAAGCGGATTGTTAGCACCGGCAAAGCTTAGTTTCTTATTTTTCTTATCAATACAGCAGAGCATCATATCCATCCCGTCCTTGCTTTCTTGTTCACCGCTCTGTTGTTTCAACCCCAGGATGATACGGTCACGAAGCACGTTCAGGATAAAACCTGGATCAGACATCCCTGCCTGGTGCGAAATTTCATTGAGGAGGGAGTTCCCGATAATACTCATGAATGCACCCGGTACTCCATGCCCGGTACAGTCGCATGCCGCAATATATATTTTCCCGTCTTTTTTATTAAACCAGTAGAAGTCGCCGCTCACCACATCCCTTGGTTTGAAGTAAATAAAATGATCCGGTAATTCCTTTCTGATATCCGTGCTCAGCGGAAGGATGGCTTGCTGAATTCGCTGGGCATAATTAATACTGTCTTTGATATCTTTGAAGGCCAGGCTAAGCTGATCATTGGCACCTTTCAGCTCTACTGTTCTTTCCTCCACTTTCTCTTCCAGTATTCTTTTTTCTTGTTCCAGCTTAGCGGTACGGCGGCGGATCACCAACACAACGGTGCCTCCGATGATCAGGATACAGATAGTATAGAACCACCAGGTCTTCCAGAACGGTGGAGTGATACGGAATGAAAATGAAACTTCCTGATCGCTCCAGTAACCGTCTGAATTCACGGCTTTCACTTTAAAGGTATAATTGCCTCCGGGAGGGATGTTGGTGTAAACAGCTTGGGTATTGGTAGTCAGCGGCGACCAGTCGGCATCCAGGCCTTCGAGCTTAAAGGTATAGTGTACATTACCTGTCGTGAGTGCCTGATAGTCGAACGTGAGGTGATTGTCTTTATGCCCCAGTGAAAGATTGATGGGCAGTTTGGTGATCGGGTCCAGTTGATTCGCATATTTAGCCCAATCCACATCCTGATAAAAAAGCTTGATATCATTGAGCAGGATTCGTGGGGGGATATTATTGATATAATCATGAATGGAAGAATAACGGCTCAGGCCATTGGTGGTACAGATCCACAGTTTACCGCTCTGATCCGTAAAAAAACCGTTCTGACAGATCTCCGTTCCCATGAGTCCTTCCTGCTCTCCATAGAACTTCACCGAATCGGTGGTGAAGTCTTTATTTACTTTCATCTTCACAATTCCTTTGTCTGTTCCTGCCCATAATTTTCCTTTGGCATCCACCAGTAGCGAATAGACGAGGTTGGAGACGAGGCCTCCGGCAGCGGAAATAGGATTGAATTTTTTCCCATCAAAGCAAACAATTCCATTCTCTGCTGTTCCCAGAAAAATATTTCCTTTTTTATCTTCGGCAATACACCAGACGGTATTATCCGGGAGGCCGTTCTTCTTTGAAAAATGCTGCCATGTATGACCATCATACATCAGGAGTCCTTCCTGCGACGATCCGAACCAAAGGCGTGCTTTGCTATCCTGAAACAAGGTGAGTACATTGTTGAGAGAATCGTTCGGTATAGGTACCGGGGCAACCTCATTGCCATGAACCCTGAATATTCCATTTCCGAAAGAAGCGATCCAGATATCCCCATCCTGTGCTTCTACGATCCGGCTGATGGTTGTGATTTGTTTCCCACAGAGGTTGTGGTATGATTTTGAAAGGGCGTAGACGCCATTCTTTTTTTCGAGCACCATCAAGCTGCTGGAGAAGTTAGATTCGAAGCCAACCCAGAGACGCTGTTTGGAATCTTCACATAAGGCCTGAACATTGGTTCCAGCCAGTTCTTTAATCGGTAAGGGATGAAATGCATGACCATCGAATGAATGGAGTCCTGCTCCGGAGCAGCTCAGGAGGTATTCACCCGACCGGGTTTGTGTAAAAGTGATTGTTTTGTTGTTGACCAATCCTTCTTTCTCTGTAAAGGTCACCAGGGCTTCATTCCGGAATTGATTGACACCGAGCCCTGTTCCAGCCCAGATATTTCCTTCATAATCTTCGCACAAGCTGAAGATATTGGCAGAGACCAGACCATTTTTCTCCGTAAACAAGGTCCCGGCACGGCCGGAGGTATATTTATATAAGCCTATATCCGAACCGATCCAGATAGCATGGTGCCGGTCTTGCTTGATAGAACTGATAAATGAACTCCGGAGTTTATCAATGTTGGAAGGGACAATCCTGCCTTCTTCCAGGAAACACACTCCTTTGGAGGTTGTACCGATCCAGAGCTTACCGGCATCATCAAACTGAAGGGAAAAAACATTGACCTCTACCGAGGCATCTTCATAAGGGTATTCGGTAAAGCGCTTGGCATTAGGCCCTGGATGAGGATCATATTTACAAAGTCCTTTTTTCCGCATGCCGAACCAAAGATTATGATGTTCATCTCCTGTCACAGCGAAAAATTCATTGGACGGGAGCCCATCCCGGGTGGTCAGGTTTGTAAATGATTTCCCATCGAAGCAGCTGATGCCTCCAAAGGTGGCAAACCAGATCTTATTATCCGCATCGACATAGGCGGAGTAGACCACATCACTTCCGAGACCATCCTTGGTGGAATAGTTGGTAAAGGTTTTTCCATCAAATCGGGACACTCCGAAATTATTTGTGGTGATCCAGATATTCCCCCGGAGATCTTCGGTCACAGAAGTAATATCTATTCCGGGAAGCCCGTCATGCGAGGTATAGTTCTTAAAGAAACGACCATCAAACCTGGAAACACCTCCTTGGGTGGAGAACCACAGGTAACCCCGTTTGTCGAGGAAGATATTGTTGACCGTGGAATTGGCCAATCCGCTCTTGGTCGAAAATGCTTTGATGTTATACTGCTGGGCATAGGAATGATTGGGGAATCCCCAAAGACAGATGAACACAAAGAGGACTAAAACACGTTTGCCCATAGAAATAATTTGCCCGAATAGTCTGGCTATTCGGGCAAATTTAGGATTTATTTGAGAATGTCTTTTTTATCTGACAATCACTTTCTTAATGACCTTACCATTCGATCCGTTAAAGGAGAGGGTGTAAATACCGGCAGGAAGAGCATCGAGAGAAACTTCTTTGCTGTTAATACTCTGAGCGGCCTCTGCTGCAGCGATTCTGGAGCTGTAAACTTCCTGACCCACCACATTATATACGTGAATCACATAACCATCCTGGCTGTAGGGATAACCCACGGTAAAATGCCCGTCATTCGGATTCGGGAACAACGTGAAGGCGTATGGCTGTATCATTTCTTGAACTTCCAGAGGGCTGGCCGAAACCGTCTTAATATTCGAACGGGAGGTATTGATCTGAGCCCTTGTAGATGGAGTGCAATTGTAACTGGCCACCGCTTCTACCTTATAACTATAAGTATTTGCAGGGGGTGAAGCATCTGTATAGGAAAGCACATTTGCAGGGACTGTGGCAATCTGGACCCATCCACCAGCTATCGTGTATCTGGAGATGATGTAGGTACTGTATGCAAAGCCGATGTATTCATCCCAGATCAGGTTATAGGCCCCGCCCAAACCACTATTGATGTTCAGGTGAATCGTTTTGTGCTCTGCGCTTTGAGGTGACTCATCCCCGCATTGGTCAACCACACTCAGTCTGTATTTCCATGACCGAACCTGTGGGTTCGCATTCGGGTCGGTCCACTGACTCATGTGGTGATAGTTCACCGTGTCCACCAGATAGTATAATCCATTTTGTGAACTTTCTTTATAGATATTATACCGGGCAATATCTGTAGATACAGGATTGTTCCAGTTCATCTGATTGGTATTGGTAGCAGTATCCACGGTGATCAGGCAGATTGGAAGTCCGGCTGGCATATCGTGGGTGATGTCAAACGATTGTACAGACTTACAGCCGTTATGTCCGGATACCGTCAGGATATAATTTCCGACACCACCGTTTGTCAGTGCAGGTGTGGTGGCTCCGGTTGACCAAGAATAGGTGTACGGAGCAGTTCCTCCTGCGGCATGCGTATAGATCTGTGTCAGCGCATTTCCGCAACCGGTTCCAAGGATCGAATCCTGATAGATATACGGGCCATTGACATTGCTGACGGTTGCGTCTGCGTAAAAGAGACATCCGTTATTATCAACTACCGTTACGGTATAGTTCCCGGGGGCGATACCAGCATTAACCTGTGTATTGGCACTGTTGGACCAGATATAACTATAGGGCCCGGTTGTACCATTTACAGCTGCGGTAGCACTTCCGTCAGAAACTCCGCATGTAGCACTGTGTACAACAATGGAAACACTTACCGGAGGTGATTCTCCGATAAGAATACTTTTAGAGGAAGTACATCCATTCGCATCGGTGACGGTTAACTCTTTCGGACCGGCAACCTGGTTGTTGATATTCTGGGAGGTAGCTCCGGTAGACCAATTATAGGTATAAGGAGAAGAGCTTCCGATCAGATTAATGGAAATAGCACCGTCATTTCCTCCATAACAGGACACGTTCACGACGGTTCCCACCGTTATGGTCGGTGCTTCCGCATCATTAACGGTTGCTATTTTGAAATTCGTACAACCCTTGATATCGGTGACATTGATCACGTATATACCGGAAGGAATGGAGTCATCAATGTACTGCGATTTTCCATTCGACCATTGGTAGGAATAAGGTGCCGTACCTCCGCTTATGACCGCAATGGCTTTTCCGTTGGATTGATGACAATGGGCGTTTACCGAGTTCGTGGTGATCTTGATAAGAGAGGCTGGAATATCTACGGTTACAGAATCATTTCCGGAAAAACCACAACCGTTTATTGCTTTGCAGGTCACCAGGTATTTTCCTGAATTCTGGAAAACGTGGTTGACCGGAGAAAGACTTTGATGGGTAACCACATTGCCGGTACCATCTCCAAAGTTCCAAATGTAGGTAGAACCCTGCAATGCGTAGAAGGTGATCGGAGCACCCTGACAAGGATAAACCGTATTATCATAAATGATAATATTGCCATTCCCGTTTCCAAAATCACTCGCGTGAGGATTGATATTAACTCCAAGTGTATCATTGAAGAAGTTTCCACAGGAGTTTGTATAGGTAACGGTTGCAACAAAATGGCCGGTTAGGGTATAGGCATGTTTTGCAAAGCGATACACTGCATTCTGGAAGGTGAGCGACTGTGTGGCGTTGGCATTAGTTGCATCCCCAAAGTCCCAATGCACGGTACCGTTTCCTGCCGGTCCAAAAATAAAGAGGATGGAATCTCCTGGGCAGGCTGCCCGGCTTGTGGCAGTAGCTTCATACTGATAATTCCTTTTGTCTGGGACAGCAGTGGGGGAAACCAGAACAATATGCGTCAAAGAATCTTTGCTACCGCATGAATTCTGACCGACACAGGAGTAGGTATATGTTCCCACATTCGGCATGTTATGAGTGCCCTGGGATCCGGTAGCACCGGTGCCATCACCAAAGTTCCAGATATAAGTAAGGCTTGGGTCATTGCCGCCTCCTGAATTCGGGTAGGCATAATAATGCACGGCCTGCCCCGGGCAGATGGTATCTGGTGTGATGCTGGAGCCCAGTCCCCCGAAAGGAAGAGTGTTTACAATACGAACAGTGTCTGTAACCGTCTTGCTATTTCCGCAACCATTGGTCACCGTTAATTGAACCGTAAACTTACCCAGAGAAGAGTACTTATGTGTGGGGGTTTCCTGGGTGGAAGTGTCGTTCACGCCACCCCCAAAATTCCATTTATAAGAAGAAAAAGCAGGGCCATTCGGATATAACTGAACATAGGAATTGATACAAGCGGTATCATAATGCTGTCCATAGTTAATTTGTATACTAATGTATCCACCTACCAGATGATGAGTGGAAACCCGGATGGTATCCAACATAACTTTCGAATTTCCGCAGGAGTTGAAATAGGTAATTTTAATCGGATAAGTTCCGATAGTTGGATAGACATGTGTTACCTGGGTGTTATTGCCATTCACATTAGGAGTGTGGGTGACTGTATTTCCATCCCCAAAATCCAATGCATAATTCTGATAATTCCAGTCGGTATAGAATGTAGCTGCATCACCGGGGCACAGACTGTCGGATGCGAGTTGGAAATAAGGAGTGTTGGTAATCTGTGCATTTGAATTGACGTTGATGATGCCCCAGGCTGTATCGGTGCCACAATTCGTTGTTGCAACAACTTCGATGGTATATGTTCCCGGTGTGGTGTAGGTATGGCTGGTGCAACTGTATGTATTGGTAGTTGTATATCCATCTCCGAAGTCCCAAGCCGTTTTGGTTATCTGAACATTGCCATAAGTGTTTGTACAAACACTTACATTATCACCCGGACAAACCTGATGGCTGGAAAGATTCACCGAATCAGCGATTCCGGAAACCGTTATCCACTGTCCTGTATTTCCCAGAAAAGAGAAACTGGCGTCATACACATATAGTTGGGCATAAAATTGGCCCGGAGAAGTATAAGTGTGGCTGGGATTGGGCAGCGTTGAATTAGAGGCTCCATCTCCGAACGACCAGTTCCAGTTAGCTGCTGTACCCGGTGCGGTGCTTGTAAAACTAACAGGCAACGGACGGCAGCCTGAGGCAGGGTTGGCTGTAATGGAAACCTGAGCAAAGGTCTGTAAGGAACAGAGGATTGTCAGGATAAATAAGGAGATGGACAGGAAGTATTTCTGTTTCATGAGAACTGGATAAGATGAATGGATAAGAATTCGAACCGCACAAATTCTATTCAAATATAAACCTTTTCTCTATTCTACCAAGGATTCTGAGCCATTAGTTATGAAAAGAGGAACTGATTTTTTACCTTGATCCGTTCCTTAAAAAATGAATAAGTTTGCAGCAAATAGGCTTTATGGAAGATCAGCTGGATCATGATATCCGTTTTATGAAGGAGGCCTTGAAGGAAGCCCGGAAGGCTTTTGAAATGGATGAGGTGCCTGTAGGAGCTGTAATTGTATGCCAAAACACAATCCTGGCCAGAGCTCATAACTATACGGAGCATCTGACAGATGTAACAGCCCATGCCGAAATGCAGGCTTTTACCTCCGCCACCTTCGGCCTGGGTGGGAAATATCTTCCTGAATGCACCCTCTATGTAACTCTTGAACCTTGTGTGATGTGTGCCGGAGCAAGCTTCTGGACTCAGATAGGCAGGATTGTTTATGGGGCCAGAGATGAAAAACGAGGGTTTCTTAAGATCGGTCAGCCCCTGCTCCACCCCAGAACGAAACTAACGGGTGGTATTCTGGAAGAGGAGTCTGCCTCCCTCCTCAAAGAATTCTTCAAAAAGAAAAGAACCCCCTGAGCACGTCAGGGGGTTCTGAAGTGATTATTTTACAGGCACGGGGTTCCCGTTGGTATCCAGCTCCACAATATCATAACCCAGCTTCTGAAGACCTGGATAAATGACCTTCTTATCTCCTACTACCAGTATCTTCATCTTGTTTATGACGATATACTTCGATGCAAGCTGCATTAATTCCTCTTTTTTCAAACCGTTCAAAACATCTGTCTGCTTCTTGACATAGTTTTTATCTAGGCTAAAGTCGAGAAGGCGTTTGAGGAAAGCAGCTTTCTGACGAGGTGTTTCGTAATTAAGCGCATCGCTCAGTGACATTGATTTCTGGGCAAATTCCAGCTCCTCCTGGGTCATACCTTTATCCTGATATTCTTTCATGATGGTAATAAGGTCTACCAGACTGGAGTCTGTTGCATTGATTTTTACCGGTGCTCTGACAATGAAGAGACCATTATATTTATCAGAAGCGAACTGGGAGTTAACTCCGTAAGTCCACGCTCTTTTTTCACGAATATCAAGATTGATCCGGCTGGTAAACGACCCGCCCAACGGATAGTTCATGACGCTGGCTTTGAAATATTCACCATCGGTGTCAAATTTGAGGCCGGTAGTTTCGCCCATCCTCAGTATCGATTGAGCTGCCTTGTCTTTATTGACTAAGTATACAATCAGTTTATTCGCATTCGGAGCATCCGGAGTCTGAGTCATCATGGTCACCGGTTTGTTTTTCCAGGACGAGAGGAATCCAAGTTTTTTTACAACCGAAGCTTGGTCAACATCTCCTACCACCACCACATTGGCAATCGAAGGGGAATAATGGTTCCAGTAAAAATCCTGCACATCTTTAAGGGAGATCGCTTTAACACTTGCCTCCGTACCCGAGGCAGGCAAAGACATGATGTTTTTTTCATCATAAATCAACTTGTTAAATACATTATTTGCAATCGTTTCGGCGCTTGAAGCGGCGTTTGCAATGCTTTCCAGCACACTCTTTTTCTCTGTTGAAAATTCAGTGGAGTCAAAACCAGGAGAAGTAAACATCTCTTCAGCAATCTTAAGTGTGGCATCCAGGTTCTTGGTGAGTGACATAATATTGAGCGAAAAATCGTCCTTACTGGAAGAGAAGCTTACGCTGCTTCCGAGCATATCAAGCATATTCTCAATTTCTTCGGCTTTATGCTTCTTAGTGCTCTGGTTCAGAACCGTTGCAGTCAGGTTCGAAATTCCGGCCTGGGAAGTTAATTCCTGTCGGTGACCGGCGTTCAGGTTAATGGTGATATTAACCATAGGCAGCTCATCGTTCTTAACACCGATGAGTTTTAATTCGTTTGGAAATTTTTGTTCCCAATAGTCAGGTACTTTTACCATAGGAGCCACGCCGGCTATAGGCTTCACACTCCTATCAAAATTATCGTTTGCCTTGTTATAAGACAGGTTCTTATATTCACTACTCTCCGGGATATCGGTGCGATGCTTCGGAGGGGTGTAGTTGTCGGCAGCAGCCACCACATCAGGATGTCCGGGAGGATATACACTCAGGTAGACGGCATGTTTTCCTTTAATGTATTTTTCATACACCCTCTTCACATCCTCTTTGGTAAGTTTATGAAGCTCCGCAATCTGATGAGTAAGCTGGTTCGGATCACCCAGGAGTGTGAAATTATGAGCCAGCATGGAAGCCTTGCCTCTAACAGACGACAACTCATTCATAAGGGCGACTTCCGTACTATTCTTAAACTTATTAATATCTTCATCGGTGACTCCTTTTTTCTCGAACTCAGCAAAACCGGATTTTATAATACTGTCTGCCTGAGCTAGCGTAGTACCAGGAAATGTAGTCACACTGAAGCGGATCATTCCAGCCAGTTCGCGCTCATCATGGAACATCACTTCCCGTCCAGCGATCCGTGAGAGTATGAATTTTTTATAAAAGATGGAGGTCTTGGAATTGGCGAGGATTTCGGATAAGGCATCCAGTGCAATGGCATCCGGAGTTCCGGTGGGCGTACCAGGCCAGGAGACATTCAGCTGGGAGCTTCGTACTCGGTCTTCGTACGACAGATACCGGTCTTTATCCAGCACCGCTGCTGTCTTCGGCATCGGTTTGACATCAACGCCTCTTGGAATAGGTCCGAAATATTTTTCCACCAGTGTAATGACTTCCGCCGGTTTAACATCCCCAGCTATAGTAATCACCGCATTATTTGGGCCATACCAACGCATGAAAAAGTTTTTCAAGTCATGTACATCAACTCTGTTCAGGTCTTCTATATACCCAATGGTCAACCAGGAATAGGGATGGCCCTGGGGGTAAAATGCTTCTGCAGTCTTTTCTTCTACAAGGCCATAGGGACGATTGTCATAATTCTGCCCCCGTTCATTTTTAACAGTACCACGCTGCACTTCAAACTTTTGCTGAGTCACCGAATTGATTAGAAACCCCATCCGGTCTGATTCAAGCCAGAGTGCTTTTTCGAGTTGATTGGAAGGTAGAGTTTCCCAGTAATTCGTGCGATCGGTATTGGTGCTGCCATTCAGTGTACCTCCTGCTTCATAAACCGTTTTGAAATGCTCCCCGTTTGCAACATGATCTGAGCCCTGAAACATCATATGTTCAAAGAAATGGGCAAAACCAGATCGCCCTTCCTGCTCCCTGGCAGAACCGACATGGTAAGTCACGTCTACATGAACGATTGGATCTGAATGATCCTCACTGATAATCAGAGTCAGCCCATTAGGCAAGACATAGCGCTCATAGGGAATAATGATTTCATTCCCCTTTTTGGTGACTTTTTCAACTAATTTAATTTTGGAATCGTCTCCACCAAAGGCGGAAAGCAGAAAGAACCCGGTAATGCAGGTTCCGAGAATGAATAGGGTTTGTTTCATCGTGTTCCAATTAGATGGAGGCCAAAAGTAAGGATATAGTGATGAATTTCGTACTTTTGCAGAACAAATCGTAATTTAAAACACACTAAATCCTATACCCATGTATCCAGAAGCAATGGTAAAACCAATGAAAGCGGAGTTGACTACCGTTGGATTTGAAGATCTCACCACACCAGATCAGGTTAACGCAGCCATAAACAGCAAAGGTACTGTGCTCGTTGTTGTGAATTCAGTATGCGGTTGCGCGGCAGGAGCTGCAAGACCCGGGGTTAAACTTGCGGTAGCCGGTGCAAAACATCCTGACAGACTTTGTACTGTTTTTGCAGGATTCGATACCGAAGCGGTGATGGAAGCCCGTAAACATTTTGCTCCTTATCCTCCATCTTCTCCTTCCATCGGTCTTTTTAAGGACGGAACACTTGTACATTTTGTTGAACGTCATCATATTGAAGGACGCTCTGCACAAATGATTGCAGAACATTTGAAGATGACTTTTGAGGAATTCTGTTAGAATAGCCTCCGCAAAAGAATTCGGAAAGCTTAACAACAAAAAACCCATTTCGAAAGAAATGGGTTTTTTATATACAGGCCTGTTGCTTCGCCACTATTTTTTATTGTCAACCACCTTCGGTACCTTAATATAATCGGAGTCTTTCTGAGGGGCATTCATCAGCGCCTCTTTTTGAGTAATGGTAACCTTCATTTCATCTTCCCGCAGAATATTCACCTCATCGCACATATAAATTAAAGGTTCAACTCTATCGGTATTCAGTTCATTTAGCTTATCAACGAACACAAGCATCCGGTTCATGTTCTGCACGAGTTCCGTTTTTTCCTCCTCATTAAACTCCAGCCTGGCCAGGTGTGCGAGACGGTCTACCGTATCCTTATCTATTTTAGGACTCATATTGATGTTCTTTTTGGAGTGATTGGTCAAGTATTTTATAGATCTGTTCACGTAAAGGTACTAAATCCGTCTCAGTCATCCCTTTGGTGAATACGGGTTTGTGATAGATAACTTTCGAGAGTCCGGGTTTGCCATTGGACTTAAAAAAGCCTCCGTTCTGAAGAATTTTCCAGTTATTTACAAAGGTCACCGGGACTATCGGAACCTGTTTATCTATGGCCAGTTTGAAAGCACCGTTTTTAAATGCTTTCATTTTGGGTGTTGTTTTGGGAATGGTGGCTTCGGGATACAGAAAAACACTATGGCCCTTATCCAGCTCCTCTCCTGCCCTGAGATAGGCCTTGTGAGATCCTGAGCGGCTGTTCCGGAATACAGGAATATTCATTTCTTTGAAAAACATACCGAAAAGGGGTGCGTTCGTCAACTCACCCTTACCCATGAATACATAATATCCTGGTGTCTTGCGGTAAGAAGCAACAATATCCAGATAAGAAGTATGATTTGCGCAATAGATGCAGGGTTGGGGCAGATCTTCAAGCGGGATCTCCGATTCCCATTGGAAACGTATTCCTGGAATGGTCATAATCCAGGAAGCCCAGAACCGTTTCAGACGCAGAGCCTTTGGAAAACTTTCTTTTTTCCGAAGATGCCAGCGAAAGAATGGATACAGGATAATAAGTCCGATAAGGAAATTCAATAGAAAAATTAATTTCCAGATAGGCCTGAAGAAAAACATTAGTATTTTCAAGGGAAACAAAATTACGAAAAGCCATGAAAGAAACCTTTCTATTCAAGAGTGAATTCATCGGCATCCAATCCCACCGGAAAGGCGGAACGAAAATCGGCCAGAGCCTGATAAGATAAGGTAATCGTTTCAGCCAGGTCTTTCCCTGCATTTATCTGGCTTAATAGTTCTCCTTTAAAGCTAATCACTGCCGAATCACCCTGATGCGGCAGATTCATCCCATCTTGCCCCACCCGATTCACTCCTACTACAAATGCCTGATTTTCAATAGCGCGAGCGATCAAAAGAGTCTTCCAAGGGAAGCTCCTAACCTCAGGCCAATTGGCAACATATATCAGAAGATCATAGGAGGCCTTCCCATTGACCTGCCGGTTGCGCGACCATACCGGGAAACGCAGATCGTAACAAACAAGAGGACATATTTTCCATCCTTTTAATTCCACAATCAGTTTCCGGGTTCCTGTTTCATAATGATCCTGTTCGTGCCCATGACGAAAGAGATGCCTCTTATCGTAACTGGAGTAACTACCATCTGGCCTCATCCAGATTAGGCGGTTGAAATACTTGCCATCCTCCTCTATTGCAAGGCTCCCGGTAATAACACAGGATTTTTTCTCTGCCATTTCCTTCATCCACTGCAGGGTTTTCCCGTTCATTTTCTCCGCAGTAATTTCAGGACGCATCGAAAACCCGGTATTGAACATTTCAGGAAGAATGATGAGATCCGTCTCTTCACTTATTTTATTGATCTCTTTCGAAAACAGGTTTCTGTTTTCCTCCGGCTTCTCCCAGACAAGAGGAGATTGTATGTAGGTGACTTTAAGATCTTGCATCTGATTTCAAATTTTGCAAATAATTTCTGCAGCCTTTTCGAGCGTCTCATTCTGCTTGGCAAAGCAGAAACGCAAGACATGATTATCTTTTGGCTGGTGATAAAAAACAGAAACAGGAACCGAAGCTATTCCGAACTCTTTCACAAGCCGGATGGCATAGTCAGTATCCTTTTCCGTGCTTAAGTCTTCATAGTTCAGCAGTTGAAAATAAGTTCCGGGAGAAGGACTACAACTGAATCGCGACCCTGCTATCAGCTTATTGAAGTAATCCCTTTTTTGCTGATAAAATTCATTTAAACCCATGTAGTTGTCGGCATTCTTCAGAAAATCGGCCAATGCGTATTGAATGGGTGTGTTTACCGAGAAGACCAGGAATTGATGCACTTTTCTGAATTCCTCCATCATGTTTTTGGGCGCCAGGCAATAACCTATTTTCCAGCCGGTGGTATGAAAAGTTTTACCGAATGAGGAAATTATAAAACTCCTGTTGATCAGATCCGGATATCGTGCCACGCTTTGATGAGTCTGTCCGTCGAATAGGATATGCTCATAAACTTCATCGCTGAGGATTAAGATATCAGTATTCCTGCAGAGCTTTTCAAGCTTGGTCATATCCTCCGCACTCATCACACTTCCGGTAGGATTATGGGGGGTATTAATTATAATCATCCGGGTGTGATGATTAATCAGTTTCTGAACCTCTGCCCAATCGATGGAATAGTCTGGAGCTTTCAGCTGATAAAACACCGGCTTTCCCCCGTTGAGTTCTATGGCGGGAATGTAACAATCGTAGGCAGGCTCAAAGATCAGCACCTCGTCATTTTCATGAATCATGGCGGTGATGGCCGTATAGATTGCCTGGGTAGCTCCCGCTGTAACCGTAATCTCCGTTTCCGGATCATAGGGAGCCGCATACAGTTTTTGGGTTTTCTCTGCAATCATCTCTCTGAGTTTCAGAACCCCGGGCATAGGAGCGTATTGATTGAACCCCCCTTTCATATATTTATCAACCAACCCGATCAACTCTGGATTGCAGCTAAAATCAGGGAATCCCTGGCTAAGATTAATGGCCTTGTGTTCTGTGGCCAGCTTCGACATGACCGTAAAAATAGTCGTCCCAACCTGAGGGAGTTTCGAGTTAATTACATTCGGGAATAGGGGCATAATATACATTTACTTGGGGTTCAAATTTACTGTTTATCCCAAAGTTTGCAATTGGAATTTTTGATTTAACACTAATTCCTTTCGATTATTTTTTTCTCATCCGCCAAATATCATTTACCTTTATTCCCTCATTTTATCCAATCTTAAAAAAAGAATCGATGATTATTGACGGAAAAAAAATTGTTTCGGTGTCTTACACCTTATCTACACCTGGCGTGCTCTCTACCAGTGAAGAAACTGTGGTGGAAAAAACCGAACCGGAAGTACCTCTTGTATGGCTTTATGGAGCCGGCAGTATGATCCCTGATTTCGAAAAAAATCTTCAGGGCAAAAAGAAAGGCGATCATTTCGACTTCCGGATCAAAGCGGAAGACGGCTATGGCCTTTACGATGACACCTATATCGCCAACATCCCACTGGATGCTTTCCGGGGTAAAGACGGAACTCTCGATACAACCATGGTTAAGCTCGGAAATACATTACCTATGATGGATAATCAGGGTAATCATCTTCAAGGTGTGGTTAAAGAAATCAGTCTTACGGAAGTGAAAATGGACTTTAACCACCCAATGGCTGGCAAAGACCTTCATTTTGTTGGGGAGGTTGAAGACGTCCGTCTGCCTTCCCCGGAAGAAATTGAACACGGGCATGTACATGGGCCCGGTGGGCATCACCATCATTAATTCCCGGAACAGAAACTGGCCTTTTTTATACCTGGGATTTTTTTATTCCGTGATATTAGCAACATAGAATTCCCGGTTCATCCGGGCTATGCTTTCAAGGGAAATTCCTTTTGGACATTCAATTTCACAGGCTCCAGTATTGGAACAGTTTCCAAAGCCTTCCTTATCCATCTGAGCTACCATTTCTTTTACACGTGCGGTCGCTTCTACTCTGCCTTGTGGTAACAGAGCAAGCTGGGAAACTTTAGCAGAAACGAACAACATAGCAGATGAATTCTTGCAGGTAGCAACACAGGCCCCGCATCCAATGCAAGCTGCAACGTCAAAAGCTTTATCTGCATCTGGTTTTGGAATGGGAATATTGTTTGCATCCTGGGCATTTCCAGCATTCACAGAAATAAATCCTCCGGATCCAATAATACGGTCAAATGCAGAACGGTCTACTACTAGGTCTTTCACCACCGGAAAAGCCTTCGCCCTCCATGGTTCCACAACAATCGTATCTCCGTCTTTGAACGAACGCATATGCAGCTGACAGGTGGTAGTTCCTTTTTTGGGTCCGTGAGGACGGCCATTGATAAACATAGAACACATTCCGCAGATACCTTCCCTGCAATCATGGTCAAATGCAATCGGTTCTTCGCCTTTGTTGATTAACTGTTCGTTCAGCACATCAAACATTTCCAGAAAAGACATGTCTTCAGATATGTCCTGAACTTTGTAGGTTACAAGATTACCGGCCTCTTTACCGTTTTTTTGTCTCCAGACATTAAGCGTTAAATTCATTTCGTTAGGCTTTAGTATTGAATCTTTATTATTTATAACTCCTCTGACTCGGGTGAACCACGTCGAAATTCAGAGCTTCCTTATGCAATTCGAAACTCCCGGTGCCTTTGTATTCCCAGGCAGCCACAAATGAAAATTTACCATCATCACGTTTCGCTTCTCCATCCTCTGTCTGAGATTCTTCTCTGAAGTGACCTCCGCAGGATTCTTTTCTTTGAAGAGCATCCATACACATCAGTTCACCCAGCTCGATAAAATCAGCAACTCTTCCGGCTTTCTCCAGCTCCGGATTGAACTCATTGGCGGTACCCGTTACACGCACATCTTTCCAGAACTCCTCTCTAAGTGCTCTGATTTCACCAATGGCTTCTGTCAGACCTTTTTCATTCCGTGCCATTCCACATTTATCCCACATGATTTTTCCCAGCTTTTTGTGAAAATGATCTACGCTGTGAGTTCCTTTGATTGCAAAAAGTTTTTCAATCGTTTCCTTAACCTTGTTTTCTGCCGCAACAAAAGCTTCATGATCGGTAGAAATTGCCTTCACACGAATCTCATTACTGAGATATGCTCCTATGGTGTAGGGAATGACAAAATATCCATCGGCTAATCCCTGCATCAGTGCTGATGCGCCCAGGCGGTTTGCACCATGATCAGAAAAGTTAGCCTCCCCAAGTGCATACAGACCCGGTACCGTTGTCATTAAGTTATAGTCGACCCAAAGGCCTCCCATGGTATAGTGAACTGCAGGGTAAATACGCATAGGCATTTCATACGGATTCTCTCCTGTGATCTGCTTGTACATATCAAAAAGGTTTCCATACTTTTCTTTCACGACATCTATACCATGCTTGCGAATCTCCCCGGCAGATGCATTATCGATACCCAATTTCAGGATCTGTTGTTTACCGTATCGTTCTATAGCGGCAGCAAAATCAAGATATACAGCCATCTTGGAATTACCTACCCCGTAGCCGGCATCACATCTTTCTTTCGCTGCTCTGGAGGCCACATCCCGTGGAACCAGGTTACCGAATGCAGGATATCTTCTTTCCAGATAATAATCTCTTTCCTCATCAGGGATATCCACGGCTTTACGTTTATCATCCTTTTGTTTAGGAACCCAAATACGGCCATCATTCCGGAGTGATTCAGACATCAGCGTAAGCTTACTCTGATGATCTCCGGAAACAGGAATACAGGTAGGGTGAATTTGTGTAAAACAAGGGTTGCCAAAGAATGCACCCTGCTTATGTGCTTTCCATGCCGCGGTTGCATTACTGCCCATGGCATTGGTAGAAAGATAAAAAACGTTACCATATCCTCCGGAGCAGATTAATACCGCATGTCCAAAATGCCGTTCCAGCTTTCCGGAAATCAGGTCCCGGGCTATTATACCCCTCGCCTTTCCTTCAATAGTCACAACCTCCAGCATCTCATGCCTGGAATACATCGTCACATTCCCAAGTCCGATCTGACGTTCCAGTGAGCTGTAGGCGCCCAACAATAATTGTTGTCCGGTCTGACCCGCTGCATAAAAAGTACGCTGAACCTGGGTACCTCCGAAAGAGCGGTTACTCAGCAATCCTCCGTATTCCCTGGCCAATGGCACTCCCTGTGCAACACACTGGTCTATGATATTAGAACTTACCTCCGCAAGTCTGTAAACATTTGCTTCCCTCGACCGGTAATCACCCCCTTTAACCGTGTCATAAAAAAGACGGAAAGTACTGTCACCATCGTTCTGATAGTTCTTGGCCGCATTGATTCCTCCCTGAGCGGCAATACTGTGTGCACGACGGGGAGAATCCTGAAAGCAAAAGCATTTTACCTTATAACCCAGCTCCGCCAGTGTGGAAGCTGCTGAGGCTCCCGCAAGGCCGGAACCTACTACAATAATTTCAATACTCCTTTTGTTTGAAGGATTAACAAGAGGAACAGAAGAACGGTACTTGGACCATTTTTCTTCCAGACTGCCTTCCGGTATTTTTGAATCGATTTTTGACATAGGGGACCTTTCTAAAGTTCAGTAGTTTATTTAATCCAATTCAAATACATTGCAATCGGCATGAGTGCAAAGATGAACGGGATGAGTATGGAGAAACCGATTCCAACTTTTTTTACCAACGGAGTATATTTAGGATGATTCCATCCCAGGGTCTGGAAAGCAGAAGCAAAGCCATGCATGAGGTGGTAGGCCAGGGAAACCATTCCTGCAGAATAGAGCAACACTACCCATGCTTGGGAGAAGGTTATTTTCATGGTATCAAAAAGGGTGAGGTTATGACCAAGGCCGGTGAAACGTGTTTTCACCCAGAAATGACTCAAGTGTACAATCAGGAACATCAGAATAAGGGTGCCCAACAGTCCCATCCAGCGGGAATACCATTTGCTGTTCGCATTCCCGTTGCTCACAGCATATTTTACTGGGCGGGCCTTATTGTTCGACAAGGTAAGCATCAGAGCCTGCAGGATATGCCAAATAATTCCTATGAACAGTACAATCTCCATGGCCCGGATGAATAGATTAGTCCCCATAAATTCCGCAGCAGCATTAAATGTAACGCCTCCGTCATTCACAAAAATGCAGGCATTAATCCCGCAATGAACCACCAGAAAAGTGATCAGGAAAAGACCGGTAATACCCATCACAAGCTTTTTGCCTAGTGAGGATTGAAAGAAATTGTTCATAATGAAGAGGACTTTTAAATTATTTTGAGGCAGAGGACCTGGTCAGGTCTGATGCAGACCTTTCCTTTTGACCGCACAAATGTATCATCTTGAAACATGATCGTCAAGTAATTTGACATATTTTTATGCCTCCTTACAAACAGCCTAATTAACTCTGTAATAAGGAAATACAAATATCAAAGGCTTTGCCGGCAGAAGCAGGAGGAGCCTGTATGAAGAAGCAAAGGAGGGAGGCATGGAAATGATTACTTTTGGAATAACCTATTAAATCACACTTATGAAGTACTTCCCGATTCCTCCAACCCTTTTTTCGGAGAATAGAAAACGATTTGTAAAAAAGTTAAAACCAAATTCCCTGGCTGTATTTAACTCCAATGATATTATGCCTACGAATGCAGATGGCACGATGCCATTTATTCAAAACAGCAATTTATTTTATCTCAGCGGGATTGATCAGGAGGAAAGCATACTGGTTATGTTTCCGGACGCCAGGAATCCTGCCCACCGGGAAATTCTTTTTCTGAAAGAAACCGACGAACTCATTGCAATCTGGGAAGGACATAAATACACTAAAGAAGAAGCAAGTGCAGCCTCCGGGGTAAGTACCATTTACTGGCTCTCCATGTTCCAGTCTATTTTTAACACCCTCATGGGTGAATGTGAGTATGTCTATGTAGATACGAATGAACATACCAGGGCCAAAGTGGAAGTGGAAACAAGAGAGGCCCGTTTTGTAAAAAAATGTCTGACACAATATCCTGCACATAACTACCAGCGCTCGGCTCCTATTATGCATGAGCTGAGAGCCATAAAATCGAAAACAGAAGTTGAACTTATTCAGCAGGCCTGTAACATTACCGAAAAAGGATTCCGCCGTCTTTTGAATTTTGTAAAACCCGGAGTCTGGGAATATGAGATTGAAGCGGAACTGGTTCATGAATTTATACGCAACCGTTCCAGAGGCTTTGCATACGGCCCCATCATTGCAAGCGGCCCAAACGCATGTGTATTGCATTATGTCGAGAACAACAAACAGTGCAAGGCAGGCGAAGTCATTCTTCTGGATGTTGCTGCAGAATATGGAAATTATGCTTCTGACCTTACCCGCTGTCTCCCTGTGAGCGGGAAATTCACCAAACGCCAGAAAGCTGTTTATAACGCTGTCTTAAACGTGATGAAAAAAGCAACAGCCATGCTTAAGCCGGGAAATAAGATGGATACCTATCAGGATGCCGTTGGAAAATTAATGGAGGAAGAGCTCGTTAAATTGAAGCTTCTCAAACTTAGAGATGTCAATAGGCAGGATCCTGCGAATCCTCTTTACAAAAAATATTTCATGCATGGCACCTCCCATTATATGGGACTGGATGTGCATGATTTAGGAAGCCGGAACCGCGTCTTTGAAGAAGGAATGGTGTTTACATGTGAGCCGGGAATTTATATTCCAGCCGAAGGATTAGGTATCCGACTGGAGAATGATATTCTCATTACTCGTAAAGGACCTGTTGATTTCATGAAGAACATTCCGCTCGAAGCTGATGAAATTGAAGAATTAATGAACTCGAAATAATTTTCGACTTGAACCTGCATGATTGGCTTTGCCGAGTTTCGTAAAATAAGAGTACGCTTTTCTGATACCGGAAAAGGGAGGACGATTGTGCTTTTACATGGGTTTCCGGAATCTATGGAAGTCTGGGAAGAATTTTCGGTGAAACTTTCCAGGCATTTCAGGGTAATCGCGATAGATCTTCCAGGCTGCGGTGAAACACCCTGTATTGGCTATGTCCATCCAATGGAACTCATGGCAGAATGTGTAAAGACCGTGCTCGATTCTTTAGGTCTCCGAAGATATGTGATGGTTGGGCATTCTATGGGTGGATATGTCGCACTTGCTTTTACTGAACTCTTCCCGGATCATCTAAGCGGACTTTGTCTCTTTCATTCCCATCCTTATGCGGATAGTGCAGAAAAAAAAGTCGACCGGGAAAAGGCAGTTGTATTGGTCAAAAAAGACCCCAAGCATTATGTGAATGAAGTGATTACCTCGCTTTTCGCTCCGGATAACCTCTCCCTCTTTAAAGATGATGTCAGAGAACTGAAGCAGATTGCGAGAAGAACAACTCGTCAGGGCATTGTGAATGCACTGGAAGGTATGAAGGAAAGGCCTAAAAGAGACTGGCTTTTGCAGTATGCAGGATATCCGGTATTGTTGATTCTTGGCAAAAAGGACAGGATTGTACCGAACGAACTCCTTCTTCGACAAACTTCCGGACTGAAGCATGTGCAAATCTTAATGCTCGAGAAAGCCGGTCACATGGGTTTTATTGAGGAGAAAAAGTTGACTCAGGATAGCCTGATCCGGTTTGCGAGAAAATGTTTCTCCCGATCCTCCAAAAAGTGATTAAAAGATCACATTGAATACATTGTACATGATGAAACCGATTGCGAGAATAGCGATGCAAACGGTAAGAATAACCTGACGTTCCTGAGGTTCGGGTACTCTTCTGATAGCTTGGTGCTTTTTCATGGCGTTTAAGTTTACAACGTTTATACTATGTAGAACTTTCATCATGATCTTTGCTTTTTTAGATGCTGTTTAAGGTTTTCCAACCGGGCCGGCACCATCCCCATAATGCCGGCCGGTCGGTTAACCATTAAACTGGTAATTGAATCTGATACAAGTATACGGCGGGTTCTTCTCCCCCGAAAGGGAGAATGTGTATACGGCAAGGCTTATTTAATAAGTGGTGGTATTGGGCATTTATCTGGCAGGATCTATCCTGGAAAAAGAAGGCCGCTTTTACTTGATCAGCGAAACATGACCCAGATAATCGTGTGGATCTCCGAATACATCCTTCAGATGAACCTTCCACACATATACATCCTGCTGTGCTGTTTTCTCTCCATTAACCCCATTGTTCACTGATCCATTCCAGGGCTCATTCAGATCATTGCAATGGTAAATATTATTACCCCATCGGTCAAAAATCCACATCTCAAACTCCGAAATGTTTGTACCGTAACCAATGAATCCGTCATTGATTCCCGGGCTGGTATGCGGGGTGAAACAATTGGGAATATAAAATGTCCATTCCGGATTGATAATTATTTCTTTTGAAATAGAATCAACACATCCATATTTGTTCTGAACGAATAACCAGATTAAATATTCACCAGCTTTGGAATAGGTATGTGAGGTATCCTGAGCGGTAACTCCCGTGTTGTCGCCGAATGTCCAATGCCAGTAATTAGCACCAGAAGACAGGTCTGTCAAGTTGATAAATGGGGTGCTCTCGGTTGTAGACGTCGGGTTAGTACTGAAGTTCGCAACGGGATGAGGATAGACATTGATCATATCGGTCCATGACAAAGACTGCTTGCAGGAGTTGACTGTTGAAACGGTCAGGGAAACATCATACTGTCCCGGATTTGGGTAACAATGAGAAGGTGCAGGAACAGTTGAAGTTCCCCCATCCCCAAAGGTCCATTTCCATTGAGTTATCGGGTCAGATGGGGAAAATGCTTCATTCAAGAAATTTACACAGAGCGGGCTGCATCCATCATATTTATTGGCGTCAAAATTGACATTGGGAGGAGGCGGAATATTTATAGGTATTTTGACACTGTCTTTGCAGCCAAACTGAGAGATGATAACCAGCGAAGGGTAATAGACCATTGATGAATCATAGGTATGAGTTGCAGCAGAGCCGCTGGCTGTATTATTTGTTATATCCCCGAAATTCCAACTCCATCCGGTCATTGTTCCTGCCGGGGTTGACAGATCTTTAAACTGAACCGGAGAGCCTTTACACAAGGGTGTTGCAGAGAAGTTAGCCACAGGAAGAGGATGTACAACTACTGGAATAGTGGTATCTCTTACACAACCTTTATTGGTGCCTATAATCAATTGCACATTATAGGTACCGGCGTATAAATAAATATGACCGGGGTTTGGACTGCTACTAAGGGCTGTCGTGTCACCAAAATTCCAAACCCAGTTGACGATCGCATCATTCGGGTCGCCTCGTGTAGACTTGTCGGTGAACTGGGAAGTTCCACCTACACAAACATTGGTGCCGGAGAAATTAGCCAATGGCAATGGCCATATTTTAATTGTCCTGGATACATTATCCAGACATCCCTCATTGGTGGTTACCGTCAAATCAACCGTGAAGGTGCCGGCGGTGGCATAAAAGTGCGAAGGGTTTTGGAGCGAGCTGTTTGCATTATTATCTTTAAATGTCCACAACCAACTACTGATGTTCTGACCAGACCCTGTAACAGAAGAACTGTCTGTGAAAGAAACAGGGCTACCAGCACATACCTCTGTCATCATAAAAGAGGCAATGGGAGGAGGTAAAACCCGAACTATTTTCCGGATTGAATCCTGACAACCATTTTGGTTGGTAATAACCAATCCTACAGTATAGGTTCCCGAAGCCGCAAACATATGGCTGGGGTTGGTAGCTGTGGATGTCGTTCCATCTCCAAAACTCCAGCTCCAGGCTGTGATTGGGATATTGGAATTATTTCCGGTATAATGACTGTAAGAAGAATCCGTGAAATTAATCTGCGAATTCAAACAAACGATTCCCGGGCTGGGAATGAAGTTAGCGGTGGCAACTGTTGGATAGATTCGTGTACTCAGTGTTGTTGTACATCCATTAACAGAAGTCAGTTCAACGGAAACGGAATCTCCGGGTACCGCATTATAGACACTGATATCTTTGGTGGTCTGTCCGCCAGGGAACCATTTATAACTAAACCCTTCCGGGGCCATGATCAAAACGGAACCGTCCTTGGTGCAGGTCTGGGTTTGAAGGGAGAATGCATCACAATGTGCAGAAATATAGGCATAACCGAAATGTCCCCCCAATCCACAATCCCAGGTCTCAAACTGCAATGTGATGCTTCTACCCAGGTAAGGACGCATGTCCACACCAACTGTTGTCCATGCCCTGTAGATCGTTCCAGAAGGAGAAGAAGGGTTTCCGCCTCCGGAAACTATATTTGCAAGTGAGCAAGACCTGAACCCTTTTACTGTGGAATCAACGACTACATTGAAATAACCGCATGTCGGATCAATCACATTCCCTGCTGAATCAAGAATAGAGACGATGAAACGGGGTCTTAATGGTGGAGGGTGCGGTGGATTGGTTGTATCCTTATTCGGATCCTGCAGGATGACTGCATATCTGTAGGTCAGAAGTGAATTTGTAGAAGTTATAGGCATGGTATAGGATAAATAATCTCGTTGCCATTCCACGCCGTTACCCCATGGTCCGATGCCCCCATTTCCCAAACGGGCACAAAAAGGCTGACCCGGAGGAAGGGTATTTATATTCCCGCAGGCATACGGGTCAGGGGTAGAAGCAGTCATGATGGTTTGACGACCCGATACAATGCCTGTGTTATAATAATAAGGGATATTGATATTCGTTCCCGGTGTAGTCGGCGGATAAACAGAAGTGTGCCCGACCCAGTTGGTAAAATCACCCCGGCTGAAATCGAGATTATCACATTTGGATGGGGCTACCTGTGCCATCATCGATAGGGTCTGAAGAATGGACAGGAGGATCAGAAAAAAGAATTTTTTGTCAGGTTTCATGCGCATGTCCTATTTAAGTAAGGTTACCGTTCCTCTTAGCTTCTGAATAACTGAGCCATCGTATTTATCGGTAAAATAGATGTCGTACACATAAACATCCTGCTGGCATGGCATGCCCT